>CEOV01051721.1_pt1 | contig 23760 bp, 13 predicted proteins | sample 530631 | NCBI WGS metagenome assembly CEOV01 (sample SAMEA2620756, study PRJEB7988) | marine metagenome | isolation source: saline water (ENVO:00002010), including
TTTCGACCCCATTGGTTTTTGAAAATTTCTGCTTCGGCTGTTCCTCTAATTCCCTCGATAATTATTATCGGAACAGAAGTATACGATAGGTTCTCCACTGAAGGAACTAATCTTTCAGCTAAAACTTGTTCACCAAATTGACTACGCAAGGATACAACAACTAAGCCAATATTTCCCGGAGTTTCCTCTAAACCTCTATTTTTTGCTTCTGCCCTAATCATATCTCCCATACTTAAAACAGGGATTCCATTTTCATTTGCGATTCTACTTAATTCGCCTTTTCCTGAACCGGGCATTCCACAAATTGCAATAATTTTTGAATCCAAACTAGTCCCCATTTGAACTGTGTAACAATCAAGGCCATTAACTTTCAAAGTTTTCTTTACCCCATTTATAATCAATTAATCTAAGTAAACCCGCACCCAATAATGTAATTCCTGCCGAAATAGCAAATATTGCACCGAAACCTGCTCTTGTTTCTACTGAAACATCAAGAGGTCCCGTACTATTTGCATTGATTCCTTCAGCACGAATTGTTTCAGCCCAATTTTGAATAAGTGCAGTATCTCCTTGAGTAAATGATAATACAAATAAAAGTAATAATGGGATCACAGTTCCAATCCAAAACCAAAACATGATTGAGGCGTCAAAAATAGATTTATTTGGTTTTAAACCCATTAGAAATGCAGTCAAGGCTACGATGTAAATACTATTTGCAATCATTACAACAAATGCCCCGGGTAAAGTCCACCAAGCATCTAAATTCCAAGCCATCAATACTAGGAAAATTATTGATATCCAAGTTGTTGAAAGAAAATAAACTGTTACTTTTGCACGAATTACTTCTGGAACACTGACTGGTAATCCATCATAATGTGCAGGTGAGTCAATAGCAGTTAACCAAGAATAGAAATTGAATCCAAAAAAACCTAAAAATGGGGCATAAGATAGTAAATTAACAGGAATTGGTGCTTCAGCAAAATCAACAGCCCAAGCCATCAAAAGTAGTACAGCTAAAGGAACAGAATAAGAAATTACCATTTTTTTAACTGTTCCACTTCTAATCAATTCAACAATTTCTTTAGTTACAAGTAATCTTAACTTTGTATTTTTTTTACCACTTCTAATTAATCCGAAAGTTATCCATCCTATTGGACCCCAGTCTAGAAAGCTCAACCTTTTGTGAACTGGTAAAAATAACTCCTCTCTTTCAATAATTTGGTGTTCGAAATCATTAGAAACCAAAAAAGAACCTAGTAATGCTAAAAAAATACTGATAAATATGCCAATTGGAATATAGATTAATTCATGAGTATATTGCCACTTTAAACCAATAATTAAAGTTTCAAATGGTATCATATTTAACGCAAAAATTAATGCTGCAAAGATTGCAATAAGTGGAACTAGTTTTGAAAAATAACCCCCTCTTGTCCATAGAGCAGATCCCAAAAATGAAAGCGCTAAACCTTGAGATAATGTCAAAATCATGGCAATTAAAGTAACATATAATGATTCAGGCTTTATGGGGAATAATCCTGTTTGAGAAGTTGCAAAAATCGCTATTCCCATTCCTGTAACTACTGGAATTAAAACCAGTAAAATGTAAAATGTAACTTCTTTTAGATAATATGAGAAATAATTTACAGATTGCCTTAATGGTTGGAGAGCTGGTGCTGCCAATAAATAGTTCAATCCACCAGCCCTTTGAGATATCATGACTCTACCTAAAAAAGCGAATGAACCCATTCCTAAACTGAACATGAATAACGGAACGTGTAATGCTTGCTTCATTTCATCCCAACTAAATGCACGATTTTCTTGTACCGGGTTTATTGAATCTGGTACCCCTTCACCAACTAAAAACGGAAAACCTAATGTTACCAACATAGAAAATAAAGATAATAAAGCAGGAAAAAGAAGTACATGTCTTTTCTTTGCAAAGTCGATATTTTGACGCCATTCTTCTCTAAACATCATTTTGTATGTTATTCCCACAGAATTAAATAAGCTAGGCTCAAAATATTTCGAAAATTTAGGTTTATCTTCAACCTCTATCGATTGAGACAAAACTACTCCTCCTCATCTTTTAGTTGTCCTACCAAACGAATAAATACATCTTCTAATGTTTCAGACTCTGATTCTTTAATATCAGAAATTTTTCCGCTAGCTAATACTTTACCATGATCGATTATTGCTAAACGTGTACACAACCTTTCTGCAACCTCAAGAACGTGACTACACATGAAAATAGTTCCACCTTTAGCGACATGAGCAAGTAACCATTTCCTACATTTACGCTGATAAATAGGATCTAAATTGGCAAAAGGCTCATCTAAAAATAATAATCTAGGTTCATGAATAAATGCACAAGCAAGCATTACTTTTTGGCGTTGTCCTTTTGATAAATCCTTACACATTGTATCTCTTTTATCGGTCATTCCAAACCAATCAAGCCAATATAATACTTTATTTGACAAATCATCTAATCTTCTCAACCTGCCTACAAAATAAAGATATTCATAAGGAGTCAGATAAGAAGGTGGTGATTCTGATTCCGGTACAATTCCAATATTTGCCTTAAGTCTTTGAGGCATTTTTTTAACATCAATTCCTAATACTTCCACAGAACCAACTGTACTTTGTAATTGTCCAGTTAACAATCTAATAAATGTGGATTTTCCAGCCCCATTAGGGCCGAATACACCAAAAAATTCTCCAGCGAACACTTTTACATTCAATGGATGTAATGCGACAAAATCTCCAAAAATCTTACTGAGATCTTCGGTAATTACCAATGGCTCTTCTGTATTAATATCCCTCACCTAACATCCTTTCCAATGCGGTGTTTTCTTTTCTAAAAAAGCATTAACACCGATTTCCTTATCCTCAGTATCAAATAGGTCTGAAAACACCCTTAATTCTTTTTGTATTCCCTCATCTATTGGTGAATTTAATGCAATTCTAACTGCACTTTTAGCAATTTTAAGTGTATGACTCGATTTAGAACCAATTGTTTTTGCTAATTCAATCGTTTTATTTCTTAACTCATCGGGTGAACAAATATGATTGATTAATCCGAATGAAAATGCTTCTTCTGCATCAATAAAATTGCCTGATAAAATTAATTCTAATGATTTCCCATAACCGACTAAATGTGTTAATCTTTGGGTTCCACCTCCTCCCGGTATTAATCCCAAATTAATCTCTGGTTGCCCAAACATGGATCTATCTGTTGCCATTCTAATGTCACAAGACATGGCTAATTCGCATCCACCTCCCAAAGCAAATCCATCAATCATTGCAATAGTTGGTTTTTCAATTTTCCAAACTGCTTCCCAACAATTATCTGAAAATATTTCAAATATTTCTTCTGATTTTTTACCTTTAAATTCTGAAATATCCGCACCAGCCACAAAAGAATTTGGCTTACTTCTCTTTCCTTCGAGAGGTTTATTTGGTGGAGCTCCTGCAAAAATTGCTACTCTTATTGAATCATCAGACATTACTCTAGAAGATGCTCCTTTAATTGCTTCAACCACTGAATTATTTAATGCATTTAACTTGTCTGGACGATTAATAGTAAATATGACTACCTTGCCTTTATTTTCGTCATCTTCATCAATTAATATCAATTCTTCTAATAAAATATCCTGCGCTAATTCTCCACCCATATACTAGCGGAACGGGTAGGGGTTTGAATATCATTGCCTTTAGCCAAAAAACAATTATTTCAAAGGTGGAAGAGGAGGTAGGCCCTCAATTGGTGGTAAATCTGCTAAATCTAAAGGTGGAAGGCCTTCAATAGGAGGTAATTGGCCATCAATCAAAGGTAATGGAGGTAAATCTGGAAGTTCTAATTTTTCTTGAACTTTTGAGTCAACTTTTCTAAATCCATCATCTAGAGGGAATCTCAATTTCAAAATTTTACTTTCATCAATTCTGATATAAGTTGCTCCATAAGGCCTTCCTGGAGTAACTTTTTCAGGTTCTGATAATACTGTTAGACCGTGACCTTCACGTGATAAAATTACAGTTAAGTCCTCACGCTTATCCTTTTCATTCCACATTCTAGCTTTAGACGCTCTAATTTCTGCCATTTGGTTACGTCTTCGTTCTTCTATTCTCTTACGAATTCTATCATGAACACTACGTCTTTCTCCGACTGCATTAACAATCTCAATATCTTCCATTGTATCTGCATCAACATCAATTACATATTCGCTAGCAACGGAATATTCTTCTTCTTCTTCTTCTTCAATTATCTCTACTACTTCGATTTCTTCTAAATCAATTTCTTCTTCGATTTCTGCTTGTGCCAAAGCATTTTTATTCGCAATTTTCGCTAATTTTAATTCTCTTAATGTTTTAGCATCTTGATTTTTTGTAGTAACTGGTTCTGGTAATTCGTCTTCTTCATCTTCTTCAAATTGAATTTCTTCGGACTCGGAAATGGAATTATTCTCTAAGTTTTTCGTCTTTCTAACCATTTTTCTTTTTGGTTTTCCTGTCGGTCCAAAGAAAAGTAAACCTGCACAAAGAATAATCCATCCTGCGAATAATAATTTAGCATCATCAACCCAATTTTCTTTGTTAATTAAAAAATAAACTATTGAAATAACCAATAAAAAAAACAAGATGACTCGTCTTCGTGCCATATTCCCCAACTGTTAGCCCTAGTACACTAAAGGTTTTGACTTTGACGCACATAATTTAATTCAATTTTTAAAACTTAAAAGAATTCCATCTAATGCTTTTTTTCTATGTGAAAATTTTTCTTTAATAGAGATTTCAACTTCACCAAAAGTTAATCCTTCTGTTGAAAAACCTAAATAATCTGAAGGAACAAATATTGGATCATAACCAAAACCAAAATTTCCACGAATACTGTCAACTATTGTGCCTGGACAAATACCACTACCTTTGTGTACTTTCTGACCATCCCAGAAACGTGCAGAGGCTTGAAATGATGCTTTACGAATATTTTTACCCATAATTTTCAAAATTCCTTCGCAACCAATTTTATCTAGCACGTATGCACTATAAACTCCAGGAAACCCACCTAACGAATCAATAAATAACCCTGAATCCTCAACTAATAACGCATCATTTTCTCTTCCTATTTTTTTCAATAATTTTATTCCTTGAGATAATTTAGAATCTGCAACTTCATCTAATGTGTCACACTGAGGTTCGATAATTTCTGGAACCTTGCCATCGATTAAAAATTGTTCAACATTAAATCCAAAAGGAGAAAAGGCATGTTTTGCTTCGAGTAATTTACCTTTATTTCCTGTCATAAACCATAGTTGCATTATTATGTGCAAAACAATTAGGCTGATGAATAAACCGATTATGGAATAGATTATTGAATAATTCATTTTCGACTTGTCATGGACCCCAAAAATTTGTTGATTGTAGCATTTGGGGGTGCTTTGGGTGCATGCCTAAGATATCTAGTCATTATTTGGATACCTCCTGAAGGTTTCCCTTGGTCTACTCTAAGTGTTAATCTACTTGGGTCTTTAATTCTGGGAATTATAATTGGACTGAGTTCAAATAATATTCTGGATGAGAAAATCACATTACTTCTAGCCACTGGACTATTAGGAGCTTTTACTACAATGTCCACTTACAGCATAGATACTATCTCTTTATGGGAAAATGATAAAATATTAGCAATTATTTACATTTTTTCTACTGCAATTATAGGTCCTATACTAGCTTTAATTGGAATTGAATCGATTAATTCAGGTATTATTTTGAATAAAAATTAATCGTGATACCTAACTCTGCTCTTAATTTGTTCAAATCTTGAAATAATTTCTTCTGATTTAGGAATTGTACCACCTTCGAATTGAATTTGTGATTTAGAATCATCATAATCTAAGTAAGATTCTACAATTTGGTTCATTGCTTCTGGAAAATTAGGATGTGTTGCTTGTAAACACTCGTATAATACATGGAAATCCAAACCATATGATTCCACTTCAAATGTAGATTGAGATAATCCATAATCGATTAATACTAATCTATCTTCATTCAAAATAATATTTGTTGTTGTCAAATCTCCATGAGTAATACCGCACAAATGTAATCTTCTCAATAATGCTCCTAATTTTGAAAATATTTCTTTTGAGTCAATTAATGATAATTCATTTTTCAATTTTATAACTAATGTATCTCCTTCAACTTTTTCCATAAACATTATTCCATTTTTTAAATCAAGATTGAAAATAGAAGGAGTAGGGAAGTCTAATTGTTGTAATTTTAATAATGTCCTAACTTCGCTAGTTAACCTAGATTTTGTTAATCTGCTATCTAATTCTGGATGACGCCATTTTCTAGGGCGCCTAAATTTCTTAATTGCTGGTTTTCCTAACCAATATCCACTTGTAACTATTGCTTCTGCACCTTCATGTAATTTTTTTTCCTCAATCCACACTTGCAAGCGACTCACCCTATACCACCCCTAGAGGCGATGTATTCAAAGCAGTGATGCTTCAGCATATTACTGGTGAAAGTATGGGAATAAGCCTTCCTATGTGTGAAATTGATCCTTTAGAGCGTAGTCGTGGCTTAAAAAATAGTGAAATAGCTGAAAGAATTTCTTCAGTCAAAAAAAGATTAGGAGATAAATTACTTATTCTTGGACACCACTACCAAAGAGATTCAATAATAGAACATACCGATTTAATTGGTGATTCATTCCTTCTTTCAAAAATGGCTGCAGAATCATCTAGTGAATATATTGTATTTTGCGGAGTACACTTTATGGCTGAAAGTGCTGACATTCTAACAAATAAAGATCAAAAAGTAATATTGCCAAATCTTAGAGCGGGATGTTCAATGGCTGATATGGCTAATCTGAAGGATGTAACTGTTTGCTGGGATTCACTTATCGAAAAATTTGATCTATTAGATCCAATGAATAGAGAAGATCCTAATCTACCTGCTCCTGAAGGAGAAAAATATCTTATTCCTGTAACTTATATGAATTCTAGTGCATCTCTGAAAGCCTTTGTAGGATTACATGGAGGTGTTGTATGTACTTCTTCAAATGCAGAAGGTGTTTTGCAATGGGCTTTTGAAAGAGCGGGCCCTGATGGAAAAGTTCTTTTCTTTCCCGATCAACATTTAGGAAGAAATACAGGCTTAGAAATGGGTTTAAACCATTCAGAAATGTCAACCTGGACTCCGAATAAAGACCATGAGTGGGATAAATTAAATGATGCACGGATTATTCTTTGGCATGGTTATTGTTCTGTACACAGAAGGTTTTCAACTGAACAAATCTCAAATTTAAGAAAAGAAAGTCCAGATGCATTAATTGTTGTACATCCAGAATGTAAAACAGATGTTGTAAAAGCAGCAGATGAATTTGGAAGTACAGAATTCATCAGAAATTACGTTAAAAATGCTCCAGAGGGTTCTACAATAGGCATTGGTACTGAAATTAATATGGTTCAACGCTTAAATGATGAATATCCAAATAAGAATATAGTATGTCTTGATTCTTCAATTTGTCCTTGTTCAACAATGTACATGATTCATCCAATATATCTATTAGATGTTCTTGAAAGATTAGAGGAAGGTGAAATACCTAACCAAATTATCGTTCCTGAAGAAGAAAAGAAACTGGCCTCAATCGCATTGAATAGAATGTTAAGTATCCTAAAGTAAATTACCAGGCACCATGAACATATGGCTTCCCATCATCTGGATTTTCTTCATTACAGAGGCGAAATAAGCGTTCAAATGTGAAAATTCCACTATTGCAACCATCAGAAAATTCAAATTTTAAAGCGTATCTTCCAACCTTACTAACCTGAGGTTTACTTAGTAAAAGCTTTTCAATTTCTGATTCTAACTCAGATGCCGTATCTTCATCATCTCTTAATGGTGAACATTTTGCACATGGGCACCAGTATAGTAAAGTTCGATAGCTAAGCTCAGATTCAAGTTTATTGGACCAAGTTAGCAACATACTTTCTTCCTTTCTTTCTAAACGATTTAATTGAGGCAAATCATCATTTTTAGACATTTAAACACCTCAAATTATTTCTAATTCTGAATTATCATTATTTGAATTTAAGATTTTATTAAGATTTTCAACTACTTTTGAGAAAGCTATTGCAGAGACACCTTCTGGTTCGGCTACAATTCTATGTACGCCATCATCACCACTTCTAACAATTCCTGGATCAAAAGGAATTCTTCCTAAAAATGGGACTGAATAGTCCTCAGATGCTTTTTCACCGCCACCTGTTTTGAAAATATCTAATGATACATTCCATTGGCCATCTTCATTTGTAATTACTTCGTGAACTTTACCACCAGGGCCATTTACTTTAACAACTGTATTTGATAACATATTTCCATCAGTATCTGATGCAGTTCCATTTATTGAATACCCACTCATATTTTCTACAATTCCCAACACGTTCATTTTCAATGATTTTGCGAAGTTAATTGATTTTCGAGAGTCTAGTAAAGCAATTTCTTGAGGGGTAGTTACTATAACAATACCATCAATATTTTGTAAAGATTGAGCTACTGTTAGCGGTTCATCTGAAGTTCCAGGTGGAAAATCGATAATCAAATAATCCAAACTTCCCCATTCAACGTCACCAATAAATTGTTGAATTGCACCTAACTTAATGGGTCCTCTCCAAACTACTGGTGTATCTTCTGCCTCTAATAAAAAAGCCATGGAAATTACTTTGACATCTGAAGGGCCCTTGGCAGGATGAATTCTACCTTCATCAACATGTAATCTATGATTTTCTAATCCTAACATTTTAGGGACATTTGGACCAGTAATATCAATATCCATAATTCCAACTTTATTTCCTTGTTTGGCTAGTGCTAATGCTAATCCAGTAGAAACTGTTGATTTACCCACACCTCCTTTTCCAGACATTACCATAATTTTATGCTTAATTGAAGAAGATAATTTTTCCATCGCCATTCTTCTTTTCATTTGACTATATGCTGCTTCCATTTGTTTTTGCTGTTCTGCAGACGGAGTATTGCCTTTAGAATCACCTCCTGAATCTGAAGGATTATGGAATGAAATAGGATTCGACATAATAACCCCTAATAGTCATATAATTTAATTATCTGTAATTAAATATCTAATAATTAATGAAGAAATAAAAAATGGAATTAACCCCGTAAATAATATCCAAATTTCAAATGACATATCATTTACAGCATACCAATATCCAATTGAATAAATTACAGAGAATATTGAGGTTAAATATACCATGAAAATATTTTCATTTTTATTTTTTAAATTAGAAAAATAAAATGCAATCAATGAATGAAAATGACTTGACAATAAAATTAGTATTGCAACTATTTTAAATAAAAACCATAATTCAAAAGATGCTAAAACAATATGAAGAATGAATAGAATCCAAAAAAACCCAGAGGCTACAAATAATCCTCTAAAATTAGAAAAAAAGGATTTTATCATAATTTTCGCTCAATTCTTTTAATATCTAATTTAATCATCATCATAATCAAATACAGAAAGTATATTCTCTAATTCTCTTGCATCGCTTTCTAATGCTTTTTTATCTTTAGCTGATAATTCTGGATCTTTTAATCTATTTTTAATTAAATCTAATTCCAGTTTAGCATTTTCTCTTTCTTCTCGTAATTTCTTCTCTTCTTTACCCATTTGAATTCTAGAGATTCTTTGCCTTGAAGCTTTTCTAAGTGCTTTTTGTTCCTGCGCCCTAGCATCTTCTTGTTCATTTATCTGTGATTGACCATGTAGCTCAATTGATGTTGGATAAGGAATAACTATTCCTTCATCGTTAAATCTTTCATCAATTGTTTTGAGTAACCAATCTTTCGCAATAAATTCATCTGTATAATCATCAATCCAAACAAATACTCTAAACACTTTTGCAAAATCTCCAAGTTCTAATAGCAAAACTCTAGGAGGTGGTGAAGATAATGCTTGAGGACATTGTCTTGCAATATCTAATAACGTATATTTACAGTGATCAATGCTTTCATTGTAGTCAACACCAATATCTAAAATTATTGATAATCTTCTAGCGATTCCATCACCACCACCCCTAGCATGGTTAATTACTGTAGTTTGTACTAAAGTATTATTTGGAATTACAACTAACTTCTCTTCCCTAGTTAGTATTTTAGTTGATAAGATGCCAACTGAGGCTACAGAACCTAACATTCCATCTACTTCTATACGATCTCCAACTTCAAATGGTCTATCAATAGCTAACATAAATGAATTAACAATATTACCCAAAGTTTGTTGAACTGCTAATCCAATAATTAATGAAAATACAGCCAATGATGCTAATAAACCAAATAATTCAATTCCTAATTCTGATAAAGCCAAATATATTGCTCCAAACCAAATTACAGCTCTAAAAACAAATGTTAACAAGGGATTACTACCAGATACTGTTACATTAGATTTATCAGTAAATCTGTCCATAATTACTGGAACAATATGTGACACTGTAACACTAGCTATGCTTGCACCAATAAGAATATATGAAGCTGAAAATATTGGAACCAACGATTCTATTACACTATTTTGAGTATCTATCCAAACAACAGAAAGATTAATTCCACCAATTAAAACAAAGAAGTAAAGTCTATTTGATATTGGTACAACTAAAATATCATCTAATTCATTTTTGGTTTTCTTGACTAATTTAAACCATGGACGGATAATCACATATTTTGAAAATAGTAAAGATAATGATACTAAAACAATTGATATACCTATTTTTGGAAGTGCACCAAGATCATTGATTTGTGATATTATCTCTTCCATGATTGGTCGTCCCCTTGAATAAATGATTAATATTTATCTGTTAGAATTATCACGATTCTTTCACAAACTCTTTGGCTTGATCTACCCATTTATCTCTCTTCACACGACCAGGGAAGAATTCAATTGCAATATTCACTTGATCTTCTAATTCAGAATCCATCTTAGAAATTTGATTAAATTTATAGATTCCTAAAGCATTTAATTTTTCTTCGATAAACGGACCAATTCCTTTAGTTCTTTGTAAATCATCTTTATTGAAGATTATAGCACCCGATGCAATTGTTCTCTTTATTCCTGTAACACCATTCAACACATTTCCTGATTTTGATTTCCATTTAATTGAAATATTTTCGCCAGTTTCATCATTGATATACCCTAAACCACTTTCGGGGAATTTTGATGCGTCTTTTAATGAAATCATATCCGATCCTTCTTTGATTTCTCCTTTAATTTCAGTATTTTCAGACACACCTAGTACGTCAAAATCAATAAATTCTGCTTTAGCTGCAACTCTCATTAATTCCGCATCCTTCTTAGACAATCCTTCCATTTGAGCTTCCATCTTAGCCATTTTTTCAGCCATTCTAGCTTCCATTTCTGCTAATTTTGATTCTGAATCGGCTTCTGCTTTCCTTGCTTCTGCTTCAGCTTCTGCTTTTCTTGCTGCCGCTTCTGCTTCTGCTTTTCTTGCTGCCGCTTCTGCTTCTACTTTCCTTGCTTCCATTTCTGCTTCGAATTTTCTTGCCTCTGCTTCATTCTTTCTCGCTTCTGCCTCAGCTTTTTCTTTGGCCTCTGCTTTAGCTTTGGCTTTTGCTTCTGCCTCAGCTTTTTCTTTAGCCTCTGCCTTAGCCTTTGCTTCTGCATCTGCCTTTGCTTTCATTTCTGCTTGGATTTTTTTCTCTTCTTCAGAATCATCTATTTGCTCTTTTTCAGCTGGTTTTCTCTTACTTGAATCCCCCTCAACAGTTACACTCCATAATACGTAAACTGAAGCTCTACCAATTCTAATTCTTCCGATGAATTCTCCATCAGGTTTTTGAGCTCTCATCCCAGCTTTATTATCATTAAATTGTAATCTAAAGACAACAGAACCGAATCCTTCATCTTCTTCCTCATCTTCTTGGACCTCGATGAAATCCATATTAAATCTATTTTCATTTTCATCAGAATCTAAATCCGTAATTGAAATTTCAGTACCTAATTCAAGTTTTGTAATTGTGATTGTTTCTTTACTTTCAACACTATCTCCCATTTTAACTCCAGTAATTGGTTGTAGTACAAATGGTTCACTTTGGGTACCCCTACCTGAAACAAATTCTGGAACAGAAGTTGTATACATCGGTTGAGGGCCTTTGTTTAACCCGAGCATCATTAACACTGTTTGTCCTTTTTCACCAGCAAGGAATACTAAAGGTAACAATAATGCTAACAATAATAGAAGTAACACACAACACCACCAATAAGTCATAAATCCAAATTCAGAGTCTGTACTTACACTAATACAATTCAAATCTTCTGGTGGAATGCTTGTATTGGTCAATGGATCTGTTCCACAAGCAATTTCGTCTTTATCAGAAACTCCATCATTATCGTCATCTAAATCCTCTATTAATTGTGGATCTGAAGTGGAAACTCCTACTAATGAATCTGGATTCCCGTCTCCATCAGTATCAACTGAAGCAGCCGGATCATCTGGGAATGCATCAATATCATCTACAACCCCGTCATCATCACTATCTTGGTCTAAACTATCACAGAACCCGTCACCGTCTAAATCTACAGGGGTGCTTGTTTCATCTAAGGAATCTGTTCCACAAACGTCTTCCCATGAATCTATCCATCCATCATTATCATCATCTAAATCTTGATTATTTCCTTCCTCATCTCCATCAGTATCAAGCCATTCAGTTGGAAGATATGGGAAAGCATCGTCATCATCAAGCCAACCGTCATTATCATCATCATCATCGATTTGATTACATATACCATCAACATCATGATCTCCTGGAACACTACTGGAATCATCGCTCAATGTACCACATACACCCTCCATTCCATCAGACCACCCATCTTGATCTGAGTCTTGTAATAATGCATCACAAACATCTGGTTCGTCTTCAGATGAGAAAATTGGTATAGAGTTTTCATCCGTTGGATCAGAAGAACAAAGTTCTTCTTCAGTATCAATATAATCATCATTATCATCATCATCATCGATAGCATCACAAATTGTATCTCCATCAGTATCAACTGGTTTAATACTGCTATTCAATGAATTAGAGTTACAAAGAGTTTCCATCTCATCTGTCCATCCATCCCCGTCATCATCATCGTCGTAAATATCTGGTACGCCGTCTAAATTAGTATCAAGTAATACAGAAATTGTAATTTCAAAAGATGCTGAAGTCATGGAATTATTCGCCCATATTGTAAATATTGTAGGTGGTAATAATTCTGTAGGTGTTCCAGAAATCAAACCTTCAAAATTATCAGAACGTGCTAAATTAATTGAAACTCCACTATATTCGTTAAAGTACAAACCTTCTGGTAACTCAGGACTTATTTCCCAAGTTAATACTCCTCCTCCCTCTAATATTGGTGATTGAGCAAACATAGGCATGTTCATTGAAAGTTCTAAATTTATATTTGGATATGCAAGAATAATTGGTGCATCATTGAAATCATCTAATTTATCACAAATTCCGTCTAGATCTAAATCTGGAGGGAAATCATTTGAATCTAGTGTATTGTATTGACCGGGTACATTACTACACGCAATTTCCTCTGAATCTGTCCAATTATCATTATCATCATCGATATCCATCCAATAATCTGTATTGAGTTCATCTCCATCGGGCATTCCGTCTCCATCATAATCAGTATAAACTCCTAGAGTTATCATAAATCTATCAGTCAATAATGGATCTACTCCAATTGCCGTAATGTTATAGTACATCTCTGGCCTTAATTCTAAAGGTACACCCCAGATTGTTCCTTCTGACTGGCTAAAGTATAACCCTTCAGGTAAACCAGGTACAATGTGCCATGAAGCTACAGCAACACCTTGTGATGAAGGTCTGAAATCAGTCTGAATTGGATAATTTATTGCTAAATTTAATTCATCATATGGATAGTATATATACAAACCTGTACCATTAACAGCCATTTCGAAATATGTAGTACTACTTCCTCCAGAATTTGTAGCAGTAACGGTATAGTTTACTACTCCAGTATTTTCCACAGGAATACCGTAAATTCTACCATTTTCATCTATATCAACTCCAAGTGGAAGACTTGGTGATACACTCCAAGAAGCAACAGGCCCTCCAGTATTGGTTACAATAATAGGTAATATTGGTGCTTCTTTCTTAACTTCATAAAAATACTCTGGATATGTAATGTTTGGAGCAGGTTCAACAATTGTAAACATAATTATTTGCCCAGAATTACAAATATCCCAACTATTACATGCTTTAATACTGAATAATTGAGAAGTTAAATTCTGAGTTGGTGAACCAGATATCACACCAGTAACTGGATCAAGATTTATTCCAGATGGGAGTTGAGAAGGTTCTACTGTAAAGTAACTCAGATATTGAGGCGTTTGAATATCTGGAATTAGTGTTTCCATTGATTCGCCATTCACTAAATTATATTCTAAAATTCCAACATTGGTATGATTTGCAACATCATATTCAACCACTGGTATTTCAGGAGCTATTCCAAATGTAATATTTACAGAAATTGTTCTTATTACTGGTGAAGAAAGTGTTGCATTTAACATGTAAGTTATATTTCCACCAGATGTATTAAGTGGTGTTCCATAAATACGTCCATAATTTGTATCAAAATTCAACCCTTCAGGTAGTTCTGGATAAATTGACCAAGTTAAAAATTCATTAAAATAGTTTGAGTTTCCTCCATTATATGTGCTTCCCATTGCAAATAATTCATTGTAACTATTATTGGCTGGTGACATGTAAGATACTGTATGATCTATATCTCCAAACATTCTGTATAATTTTGCATAGGATGTATGTGAAAAAATCTGACCTGAGTTATATTCAGTAGCGGCTGTTTTTCCACCCCATTGTTGACTATTAAACTCAGCAACAAAATATGGTAATCCAAAATTATCCAATCCTAAATCGTAAATAAAATTGTTACTAGAACCTCCTTTAGTTCCACTATAATAAGTCTGTAATCCATTCGAATTAATTCCTAAGAAATGGAAATAATTTGGAGAAGCCTCAGAATCTACAAGAATATGAACTTCATCTTGATCATCAATTACTGTTTTTAATGAACCTGTACTTGCTATACTTCCATATTCATTACAATTTTTCCAAATCATATCTCCCAGATTATTCATTCTAATTGAACAAAGCCATCCTCTTTCGGAATTAGAAAATGTTGTTAAATTTCCGTCAATATTTAATTCTCCTTGATTATTATTGAATGAAGAAAAAACTATTGAAATACTTCCATCACTATATTCTGCAATTGAAGGCATTATAGCATTAAATCCTGGATAGGTTATGTTCTTAGCCCATTGCCATGAACCTGAAGAATCTAAGTGAGCAATGAATGTATGATAATCAGAACCTCCAGGTTCTAATGCAGTACTTCCAAATCCTAATCCGTATCTAAATTTACCAATAACAGTCGCTGAACCATCGGAATGAGAAATAACATCAGAACCAACGGCATCATTACATGTTCCAATATTTGTTGGACTTTTAATCCATGAAACTGAACCTAAAGTATCAATTCTAGCAACGTATGGTGAGTAATAACCAATACAACTCATTCCATAATTTACTACAGAACCTCCAAAGTCAATTGTATTTGAAGAAGAAGTTCTAGCACTAAATGAAACTGTTACTAATCCACTAGAGTCGACAGAAAGACCTGAATTATATGTTGGTATGAAATTTCTATTACCTGCTGGTGTTTGGGGTGAATCAGAATTTGTAACCCATAACAAATTACCATTAGTATCATATTTTGCTACAAAAATATCTTGCTGATTATTTGATTCAAAATCAAAAGATGAACTTTCTGAAAATCTAACATCACAGTTTGATGAAGTCATTCCTTGATATTGTGTTAAGACATAAATATTATCTGAATCATCAATTTCTAAATCTATCACATAACCTGAACATAATCTAATTGTACGAACCCAATCCCATTCTTTATCAATTCCTCTTTTTGCCACAAAGATATCATCTGAATCATGGGTTGGTAAAACCGGAACCCCAGAGAACAGTTCCCCCGTAGAGGTTTGACCGAAATATGAGCTTGCATGAATCATCGAACCATCCGAATTAAATGCAATTTGATTTCCTTTAAACCCATTAGAATCTTGAATATTATAGTTCGTAGTCATTGAAGGTAATTGCTCAAATCCAACTAATAATGGAGATTCATCCCAAATTTTTATCGAGACATTTAATTCAAATGGGTCGTTTATTGATGTAGTTGAAATTGTATATACAGTCCCTGCTAAATCTGTTTGTAATGGAATTCCAGTAATATCTCCTGTTGATGTATCAAAATTTAATCCATCTGGTAATTGTGGAGAAATTGACATTGAAAGTGGTTTTAATCCTGTAAATGTTGCAAAATAACCATCATTTTGAGTATTTACCTCAAAAACCATATCTACATTATCATATTCTAATGTCGCTTGATCTAATGCATCACAAGTTCCATCTCCATCTGCATCTCCGGGTACATCATTTACATCAATAGATTGTGCGTATTTACCTACGTAATGCATTTGATTTTGATCCCAATTATTTCCATTCCCTAATCCAGTAAAAATGTAAGGATCATCAGAACTATCAACAATTATTCTAATTGATCTAGCCCATATGTTATTCCAAGATGATGTATGCTGTTGTACGACTTTAGATTCCCAAGTAGAGGATAAGTCGTTATAAGTAGTATAGTAAGCTGTACCATTAGTAGCATCAATCCATGCTAAATGCACTTTATCATTGGAATCAATAATGAAATCTAATCCATCATTTGATTGGCTGGGTTTAGTTGTGTTAAATTCATTTTGCCATCCACTAACATTTTCTTTAATATAATGTAATGTTCCACTATTCATGTAGAGTAGATGTCTAAATCCATTAGAATCTAAATGTAATTGTGAAGTCATTGAAGATAAAATACTGTTTAAATTAACAGAGCCATCTACTAATAAACCGGGAGACCAATCTGAATCTAGTGGTTTCTCCCAACTTCTCAATCCTCCAGCAGGAGATGTGCCAATAAAGAATAGATTACCATCGTTATCAAATGCAATTTGTGCAAATCCTGAAGATGCATCAGCAGGATACTCTGACGTAGACCATGTATCATTTTTGATATCATAAACTTGGAATTCATCGTTTGCAGTAAGATATATCATTCCATCTGGTGAAATTGCCATGTCTGTAGGATTGGAACTATGTTGGTTCCACTGTCCTAAATTCGTGTATGAAGAATATGTATGAAAAGTATTATGAGGATCTGCAATTTCTACCTCTAATAATGCTCCTGATTGAGCAATATATGTTTTATCTTCATAACTTGCAATTTCCGAATGATGTCGATTATTAGTATTGGTAGTTGACATCATTACCCAACCATTAGGTAAACTACTAAATCCATTATCGTGATTATGCCTCCACATGCTAGGATAACCATGTCTATTATGTCCAATAACATATAAAATTCCATTTTCATCAAAGAACATATTCGATCGACCATAATTACTGTTCATTCTGTGTGCACTAGCCATACTATTGAAATCATGTCTTGGTTCACAAAGATCTTCCAAAATATCGCTCCATCCGTCATCATCGTCATCATCATCAAATTTGTTACATAAATAATCTCCATCTGTATCCAAAGGTATTGATGATGAATCAATAGGATCGGTTTCACATGCAGTTTCATTAAGATCTGTCCAACTATCACCATCATCATCAAGATCTTCTACTAAATTAGTAATACAATCTACGATAATTGAATCCGGTTTCCCATCATTGTCAGTATCTAAATACGCACATGGATCTAATACGAATTTATCATCAACATCTAATGACCCATCATTATCATCATCAGTATCCCAAAGATCTATAGTTCCATCATCATCAGTATCTTTAGGTTTTAACCAAATATCTGAAGCAGGTAAATTATTACCCATTGAATCTGTAGTTGAACCAACAGAGTTTGTACTTTCATGAGCTAATTGACCATATGCGTTGAATCCCCAACATCGTACTTGTCCATCTTCTCTAATTGCACAAGTTGAATGATATCCGAGTGCTAATGATTCAACATTTCCACCAATATCTGTGATTATGAAATTATCGCCAACTTCTGAAAGTGAATCTCCAATTGTATTTGTTATCTCATTACCTAATTGTCCATTTGCCCCATAACCCCAACATCTTACTTTTCCATCGGAATTTATAGCACAAGAATGTGGATATCCATCATAATAATAATTCAAAGTAGATTCTCCTTTTGAAGTAAATAATTGTTGAGTTTTAATATCTGTTCCAAAATCTACAGCAACTAAATTATCACCCATTTCTGTTTCAGAATCTCCTACATTTGAAGAAGGTATAGTTCCGGTACCTAATCTTCCTTCTTCATTATGTCCCCAACAATATACTTCTCCGTCTGTTACTAATGCACAAGTCAAAGATTGACCTATTGCCATATTAAAAATACCTCTATCAGTACCTAAATCAATAAATCTAAAATCTGAATTTGAACCTAAAGCCGAGGTCCCAAGAGTACTGGTTGTTTTACCAATTCCTAATTCACCATCCTTATTATCCCCCCAACATTTCATTAATCCATTTTCTAATATTGCACAAGAGTGGTCATAACCCATGGAAATATCTAACGCCTTCATATTATTACCGAAATCTACTGCAATATTTGCTGTACCTGTATTTCCACTATTACCTCTTCCAAGTTGACCTACTCCATTTGCACCCCAACATTTTACATCTCCATCCTCAAATAATGCACAGTTATGATAACTTCCTGCACTTAATTTAAGGATATTTGAATTTACTGTACCAAAATTAATTGGGACCAGTGAATCTCCCATCTCATTTGGATTGTCTCCGAAATTATAACTACTTGATTGAGCACTAATTTGATTGAAAGAATTATCTCCCCAACAAACTACTTCTTCATTATCTAATAATGCACACATATGAGCAGATCCTGCAACTATTTGTTTGGCAGTTCTGTTAGTTCCTAAATCTACGAATTGCAGGAATTTTCCAGTTTCATTTACATTATCACCATATTGAGTGGTGTTTCCAATTCCCAATTGACCTTCATGATTTCTACCCCAACATTTTACTAATCCTTGAATTGATCTTGCACAATAAAAATCTGTTCCTGCTGCAATTTCCTCAACCCTGTAAAATGTTTTTGAAATATCTGGTGTTTTGAATGATGTTATCAAATCATCACCAGAACCAGTAGTTCCATCTTGCACCCAATCTGTCGGTTCAGGTAAACTATTATCAGGAGTCGGGTCTTCACCTAATCCCAATTGTCCATAATTTTTACCCCAACACATTATTCTGTAATCGGAAGAAACAGTATCTGAATTAAATAAAGCACACGAATGATGTCCGTTTACTGAAACTTCAACTGGAGTAAAACCTGTAGGCAAAGATGTCACAGTTACAGGAAGGTTAGATGAAGATATACCTATTGCCCCGTCTCCTAATTCACCATATACTTCTTCTCCCCAACATTTTATTGAGACTTCAACAATTGCACAAACATGTCTTTGTCCAACAGAAATTGAAGTAACCAAATCGGAAGGATCGTCCTTAAGATCTCCTACTTCATTTCCGTTAATATTTGGAGATGCACTACCTAACATTAGAGTACCATCAACACCATTACCCCAACAACGTACTTCGTCTGCTGCACCTCCTAATGAACAAGTAATATCTTGACCTGCACTAAGTGCTTTAAACTCATAATTTGGTTTTGTAAGTCCAATACCTCCAACTCCTTCATGATCTACTTTAACCAATGAGCTACTATCTGTGGAAATAGTAGAACTATTTCCGAGTACCATAGAGTTTGAACCCCCGTTATATCCCCAACAATATGCATTATCCTCTGAATTAGTTACACAATTATGTCTTTTTCCAGTAGTAATTGAATCAATAAAACCAACATCTGATTCGATTAAAATCTTTTTAGGTGTACTAGAATCTTGTCCTGAAATTAAAGCTTTACTAGTTTGAATTTCAATATCGTCAATCCAAACAGTATCAAATCCTCCAATATTACTCGCATCTTTATTGTAAGTCCAGGTAAATGTATGTTCTCCAGAACCAAACGAGGTTGTATTTTTAGCCCATGTGTTTGAAGTACCTGACCATTCGTTCACTAAATTACCATCAATAAAGAATTGTAATTTATCTGACGGATCAGTGGATGTCTTAAACCAGAAACTAACATTTCCTCCAAATGTATCAATGGTAGTTGAAAAGGAGGTACTACTGCCTTGGGCAAGCGATGGAGACCTCAATGAATATCCAGAACCATCTGAATCTGCATTAGCATCTTGAATCCAAGGATTTGACACATCATTATTCCAATCTAAATTTAAATCTACAGTTCCATCTGGAACTCCATTCGTATCTGCGAATGTTTCTGCTACAACTACACTACTATCAAATTCATAATATTCTCCAAGTTGTTTATCACTTCCACTACCCCAACAAAATACTTCACCATCACTGGAAACAGCACATGTATGTTCATCTCCTGCTGAAACTGATAGAATTGTTACATCCTCATCAAAAGAAATAAACGTTGGTAATTCTTTAACTGATGTAAAGCCTAATCCCAATTGTCCTTGATCATTAGCACCCCAACACATTACACTTCCAGTACTACTTACAGCACATGTATGACTTGTTCCAGAATCCATTGAGATTACTGTGAAATCTTCAGGTAAATCTACTTCAAGCATATAATTTACATCGGTCAAAGAAAGAGCATTTGCCGCGGCACTACCTAATTGTCCTTGGTCATTAGCACCCCAGCACGCTACTTTTCTAGTATCTAAAGTTGCACAACTGAAATCACCACCAGTTGAAATTACACTTGATTCACCAATTGCTGGACTGTCATCTTTAGTATCAAATCTATCACAAATTCCATCTTTATCAAAATCAGCTGGAATACTTGTTTCATCGAATCTATCAGTTAAACATCTAATTTCATCTAAACCAGTCCATCCATCTCCATCGGAATCTACGTATAACCCAGTTCCAGAGTAACCAATATTACTTACTACCCAAATATCTCCATAATCCGCAGTATAATCTGCAATCCATAATCTTCCAGATTGATCGATTGAAATTGAAAGTGATGTTGGTTGTAAAGTAAATACTAATTCTGGAGTTGTCCAAACACCCTCTGACCTATGGATAATTTGTAATTGCCCTGAATTATTGAATGCTAAATAAGGTTCATGGTCTGCATCAATTGCTAAATCAAAAATTCCAGTATCATAAGGTAATGTTTCATTTTGCCAATTATTAATTGAATCACAACTTCCTGAACAAGAAGAATAAATTAAACCTAAATCATATGTTTCGTGAACAACATGTACTGAATCATCTGGAGATATACTAATTGCAATAGAAGAGTTCTCATCATTTCCATAGGCTGTTGAATTTAATGAAAAGTTTGTAGAAGTGCCATCTGAAAGTAAATGATAATATGTTAATGAGTCATTGTTAAGATCTCCGTCTCCATTGTCAAAAATTCCTACAATGTGTATTGTATTATCTGAATCAATTGCAGCATCAAAATTATCTGTTGATATAACTTCATCATATTGGCTTAATGCCCAAGAAGAATCAGAACTACATGCAGAAGAACATTTGTAAGTTCGTAAATTATCATTGGCAGTAGATGTATAAACAACTTCTAAAGTATCATCCGAATGTAAAACTAATTCTAAATTTGATGCAATCCCAGTTAATGAAATTGTTACCCATCTGCCATTTTCCTTTGTGGTATAATGAATCTCTTCGGCTGAATCTCCAACTTCTGAATGGACTATATGAGGAATGTCGTTAGAATCTACTACTATACCTAAATCTGTAATCTCACCCGTACTTTCCCCTAATAGTTCAATTGTCCAAAGACCATTGACATATGTTGCAAATCTCAACCTATTATCATCGCCACTAGCATATGCTAACGCAGGACATCCATCAGAACGCAAAGTCATTGAATTGAATTTGCCCATTTCTGCAGTAGAGGCATCAAGTTGGTGATTTTCCATAGTTGGATTAGTTGAGGGGAATAATTCATTACAATCATCACCTTCAAAAGTATCATCTAATTTTAATTCGACATCATCAGTTGGCATATCTAAACTATCATCACCTTTGAAAGCAAGATCTCCATATCCTAATCTACCATTACTAGCAGTACCCCAACATTTTATTCCATCGGATGTTAGTATTGTACAAGCAAACTTATCTCCAACTTCAATACGATCTGCGGAGCCACCAATTGATACTGGAAGTAAATTATCCCCCATTTCATTAAATCCATCTCCTCGATCTAGTGTATTTCCAAGACCTAATTGACCTACATCATTCTGTCCCCAGCATTTCACTTGTGAATTGTCTAAAATAGCACAAACGCTTTTTGAACCAGCATCAATCTCTACAGCATATCTAGAACTTCCTAAATCGACAGTTCCTAATGAATTACCCATCTCTCCACCTTGGTTTCCAATGTCATTAGTATTCTCAATTCCCAATTGACCAAATTGGTTATCTCCCCAACATACTGTATCAGAGTTATTTAATATTGCACAAGTGAACCCATCTCCAGCGGTAATATTTACAGCAGTGTTACCGTTTGGAAATGATACAAATCCAAGATTTGAACCCATTTCACTACCTTGATCTCCAATATCGTTTGTATTTTCAATACCTAATTCACCATTATCATTACTTCCCCAACAAGAAACAGATCCATCATCCCATATCGCACAAGTATGTGTTTTTCCTAACGCTAGTTGTGATACATTCCTACCTGGTGGTAGATCTATAGTTGCAAAATTATCTCCTACTTCGTCTAAATCATCACCAATATATGAGGTGTTTCCCATACCTAATTGTCCAAAATCATTAGCACCCCAACAAATTAGATCGTCATTATCTAATTCCGCACAAGTGTGTCCCGCTCCAGCTTCTATCATTACGGCATCACGACTGGATGGCAATGATAGGGATGGTAGCATATCTCCAGTTTCTAAATATCCATCACCAAAACCATCTTCACTTGCTGACATACCTAGACCTAGAGCTGCAACATTACCCCAACATTTTATTGAATTATCATCTAATAGTGCACAACTATGCTCATCACCAAGAGCAAGTGAAATTGGAATAAGTCCAGTTCCTAAATCTAAAAAGGGTAGATTAACCCCCATTTCTCCGGATTCATCTCCGATATCTAGAATATTACCGATTCCCAGTTGCCCTTCTGAACCTTTACCCCAACATTTTATTTCACCAGTTGCACTAATTGCGCATGAATGAGCACCTCCAGAATTAATTTGAATTGCGGTGCCAGTTTCTATTGAATACTTTGATTCTTGGAATTCTTCAATTACTTGAATTTCTTCATTTATTTCATAATTACCAAAATAGCTTACTTGGGTCATTAATATCATTAGTATGCTGTACAAAATCGCAGTGCGGAATTTTACATTGTTTCGCATAGTATTTCCTGCAAAATGGTACTAATAAGTATTCTACCTATAATCATAGGTTTTTGGTCGTTTAATCCGGGAATGCGAGCGCCGGGATTTGAACCCGGGTTCCGGCGTTGGCAACGCCGGGTGATAA
>CEOV01027814.1_pt1 | contig 23253 bp, 24 predicted proteins | sample 530631 | NCBI WGS metagenome assembly CEOV01 (sample SAMEA2620756, study PRJEB7988) | marine metagenome | isolation source: saline water (ENVO:00002010), including
AGAAACCAAATTATCCCATCCTATACTATTTTCTATAGATATCGCATTTTTGGCAATATTAGCTATGATATAAGGCTCACTTTTCAAACTTTTAGAGGCAGGTTTTAAATTTCCACGAGATGAATGAACGAAACCCATAGAATTTTCAACAGTAACAAACTGCTCCTTTCCGTTAATTAAATCTATTTCAGTTCTTCCGAGACAGGGTAAAATTAAAGCCGATTTACCAGTAACCAAATGAGAGCGATTTAATTTTGTTGAAATCTGGACACTTAAATCTAATTTTCTAATTGCAGATGCTGTAAAATCTGTATCAGGAGTAGCCGAAATAAAATTACCTCCAAGTCCGATAAATACCTTTATTTTTCCTTTATTCATAGCTTTAATCGAGGATACTGTATCATATCCATGCTCTACAGGGGGTTTAAAATTGAATCTTCTTTCTAAACTATTTAGGAATCTCTCTTTTGGTTTCTCCCAAATCCCCATGGTACGATCTCCTTGAACGTTAGAGTGACCACGAACGGGGCAAACTCCAGCACCGGACCTACCAATATGACCTCCCTGTAATAATAAATTAACAGTTTCTTTAACATTATCAACTCCATTAACATGCTGTGTCAATCCCATCGCCCAACATATTATTATAGAATCTGATTCTAAGAAAAATTTTCCTGCTGTTTCAATTAAATCTTTTTTGATTCCAGAAGAAGCAGTGATAAGATCCCAATCAGTTTCATCTAAAGATTTAATATAATCTTCAAAATTTGTTGTTTTTTCAGAAATAAAATCTTCATCAAAAATATAATTTCCTTTCCTTTTTTCATCGAGTAAGTATTTACCGATTCCTTTCATTAAGGCTATATCACCATTAATTTTAACGGGTAAATGTAAATCAGCTAATTTAGTCGATTTGAGTGATAACTTCATATAATCTTGGGGATGTTTAAACCTAACTAAACCTGCTTCAGGTAAGGGATTAACATGGATTATTTTTCCTCCATTTTTTTTATTTGATTCCAATGCAGAAAGCATTCTTGGATGATTGGTTCCAGGATTTTGCCCCATTACAACAATCAAAGATGCATTATTAAAGTCATCTAATGTAACAGTTCCTTTACCAATTCCAATTGTCTCAGTTAAACCAGCCCCACTAGATTCATGACACATATTTGAACAGTCAGGAAGATTATTTGTTCCGAAGGTTCTTGCGAATAATTGATACAAAAATGCGGCTTCATTACTAGTTCTTCCAGAAGTGTAAAATATTGCTTCATTTGGAGAATTTAAATCTTTTAATTGCTTTCCTATCATCTCAAATGCATCATTCCAATTTATTTCTTTATAATAATCCGAATTTTCTGCTTTGAACATTGGATTAGTCAATCTACCCTGTTTATTTAGCCAGTAATCGGATTTTTTTGATAATTCAGAAATAGAATATTTTGAGAAAAATTTAGGATTTACCTTCTTTTTCATAGCTTCGTCCGCTACAGCTTTTGCACCGTTCTCACAAAATTCGAATTTTGTTCTTTCATCATCTGGATCAGGCCAAGCACACCCCGGACAGTCGAAACCTTCTTTTTGATTTACCATTTTTAGAGTCTTAATTGAATTTATAATTCCCATTTTTGTTATTGCATGTTTAGTGGTTGAAATCACTGCAGGAATTCCTGCAGCACTTTTTTTTCTAGATTTTTGTCTCGACTTAGACTTGTCTGGTGGTGCTCTATGACCGTTCACTATCCATACGTAAAAGTTACATTAGTTAACTGTTGACAAGATTCTACTCTCACAAGTGTAAATATTATACCCTTTATCACTAACGAAACCAACTAAAGTTATTGAGCAAGCAACTGCTAAATCAATCGCAAGAGATGTTGGAGCACCAATACATATCAAGATTTCAATACCAGCCATTGCCGCTTTTTGTACCATTTCATAACTCGCTCTACCAGATAAGCACGCACCAATTATCTCTTTTCCTAAATCTTCAATTACATACGCATTCCCAATAGCCTTGTCCATTGCATTATGTCTTCCAACATCTTCTTCAATACATATTATGTTACCAATTTTTGTAAATAAACCAACAGCATGAACCCCCCCTGTTTTTAAAAATAAATTTTGTTCTCCTTTCATTTTTGTACAAATTTTCTGAATAACTTTTCCAGACATATTAGTTTCTATAGAATTTTTAGATTTGGGAATTTTTTTCAGTATTTCTGAAATTGCTTCTTTTCCACAAATCCCACAACTTGAATTAGAAATAAAATTTCTTTTCATTTCAGAAAAATCCGGTAATTGATTACTTTCCAATATTAAATTTATTTTATTTTCTGAAATTTCACATTTAACATCTTTAAGTTCTTTTGCTGACAAAATACCTTCAGAAAATAAAAAACCAAGAATTAATTTTTTATCATCACCAGGAGTCCTCATTAAAATTGCTAAATTTTCAGAATAGCCATCACTAGTACTCATTGTCAATTCTAAGGGCCTTTCTACAGCAACAAAATCTGTTTGCAAACTAATCTTATTATTTGAAAATCTTCTTGAGATAATCTTGTTAAATTGCTCGTCATGTCCCATAATTATCAATTATTGTTCTCTTTTGCTAATTTTTTACATATTTTTATTTGATCCTTCACTCTATAAATTGTATCTGAGTCTAAACCCCTAGGTATTGCCTGTTCAAAACATTTAATTGCATCTGTAAATGCATTCATTTCAGCATATGACATACCTAAATTATACAAAATATGTCCTGATACATTAGAGGGGTTTAGTTTCATTGCATCATGATAAGCATTGATGCTATCCGCAAATTTCTTCATTCCATAAAGGCTACTGCCCCTTCCATTCATTATCTTAATCTTCATTTCAAGATCATCACCCACTTGTGATAAAGCCTTGTCATAACAACTTAATGCATCTGAATATTTTTCTTCAGATAAAAGAATCATTGCCTTATTAAACCATTCAGAAGCATTATTCTCATTTATTTGAATTTCAGAGTTTTTTATTTGATTCAAATCCGCTGCAGCTTGTTCAAGATTTACTTCATTTAAATTAAAATCATCAGATTTTGAAATAGTTTCTTCAGTTTTTTCTATTTTTTCTGATAAAATACCCAATCCATCACTAATACCGGATAATTCTCTATATTTTAATTTACATTTTTCAGACTTTTCATACTCTCCCATTTTTTCCAAACAAATAGATAAGCCCAGCCAAATTTTGCCTTCATTAGGATATTCTTCAAGCAGATTTTTCCATTCTTTTACTGCTTCGACATTTTGTTCTGCTAAAGACATAGCTTCTGGAATTAACATAGATTCTTCTAAATTATTACCGGATTTAAGGTGTAATAAAGCTTCTTTAGCTAATGTTGGACCTTCCTTGATAGTCAAAGGTTGATCCGTATAACCCATTACTTCTGATTCAGCCTTCGCGATTGAAAGTAATAATCTCACAAAATCTAGTCGATTAGGATGAGACCCATTCTCTCTTAATATTGTCCTGTAGCCCTTAATTTCTAAATCACTTCTACCTAATTCTTTAGCAGTACTAGCTAAATTTTTTGCTGCCTTCAAATATTCATCATCTAATTCTAAAGCCTTTTCAAAATGTGTTAATGCTTCTTCTGTCCTAAGTGATTTTTTTAACATCACTCCAACATTATGATGGGCCGTTGAAGATGTTGGGTCTAATTCGATTGATTTTTTAAGATCCCTAATCGCAGAATCTAAGTCCCCTAATTTGGCTTTAGCACCACCAGAAAGTGCCCATAAAGGTGCAGAATCGATATTATTCGTCAAGTTAGGTTTTGCTAACTCAATGGCTTCTTTAGGATTTCCAGCCTTAATTAAATTTCTTAGTTCCTCTTCCAAAAACTGGAGATTAACTTCCATTGAAGAACTACTAGGTGTCTCTATTTTGCCTTCAATAAACTTGACAGTTTTTGCAGCAATCTCTAATTCCTCTTTATCTAAGACTAAATTTGTATCTCTATCATGCATAGTTGCTTCCCTAAGCAAAACTTCTTGATCTTCTAGTCCGTGTTTAGTCATTACATTTTCAATGTCTTCTTCGCTATAATGATACGATTCTATTTCTTCAGGACCGCCGTCAAAAACAACTTCTTCACCTTTTTCAGGTGGTATAATAATCGCTGGACTTGGAGCGTTTCCTTTTTTTGCTGAACCCCAGCCACTAACTTCTTTCCAGTCTTTTACGGGGGATTTTTGTATTGCACCCGATGATTTATCCACTATAGCTTTCAATAAAGGATGACCATCAAATGTACTCATTGCAGTCAATGCCCACTTTGTAGCCTCTGTATAATCACCTATACGATCTAATAAAACTGCTAGGTTGGCTGCTGCTGGAGCAAATGATGAATCAAGATCTAAAGCAATTTCAAATGATTGTTGTGCACCTTTTAAATCACCTTTCGTTTCCAGTAAAACTCCTCTATTAAACCAAGCTAAACTTTGACTTGGGTCTAAACTAATTACATGATTAAAAACTCTTAATGAATCTGCATATCTCCCTTTTCTGTATAGAAATTCTCCTTCAGCAATTAATTCTTCAGGATCTTCAACTTCGCTACTCTCAACGTCACCTTTTTCTTGCATTAAATCACTCTCACTGACCTTTCGTAGGCAACTTGCGGTGTTGAATCATGTCTTTGAATCTAACTAATAGATTCTCGGCTGTAGGTTATACATTACTACAGTGATAATGGTAAAAGGTAATACCATACACCCCTACGCGCACATATGGCTGCAAAGGTAAAGGTAATGGGTATTTCAGGGAGTTATGGTAACGATTCAAATAATACTAAATTAGTTAAGTTAGGTCTTGAAATTTTATCTAATTTAGGTGCTGAAACTCATTTTTGGGATTTAAACGAAAAACCTCTCCCGCTTGTAGGGGAAGAAGGTTGCTGGGAAAATGAGAATGTTAAGGACTTTCAAAACCTTGCAACTGAAGTCAATGCATACTTACTTTCATCGCCAGAATACCATGGGTGTATGTCTGGAGTAATGAAAAATCAATTAGATTGGATTTACAGTAAACACGTAAGTGGTAAAGCCTTCGGATTAATGTCAACGCTTGGAGGCCAATCAAATTCAAATACCCTAAACCAGATGAGAATAGCAGTAAGATGGATTCATGGTTGGGCGATACCTGAACAAATAGCTGTTCCGAATATAAAAACAGCATTTAATGAAGATGGGATGTTACAAGATGAAAAATTAATTGAAAGATTAGAAAATACAATGCAATCTTTATTTGATACTGCATTGATGCTAGAAAAATAGTCTATTTCCATTCTGAGTTTTCATTTCCATGAAGTGTAAGGTCTAATTCTAATTTTTTTTCAACATCTGGAAGAGGTTTTTTTGGATCAATGATTCCGGGTCCTGTGGGCCATGAACCATCAAATTTTTCTTTTAACATCAATAAAAAACCCAATGATTCAAATTGTCTTAGTGCGATTGCAGTCCTCTCTTCTACTGGTGAAATATGTTCTTGAAAAACTTCATCCATGACTTTACAAATTTCTTCAAAGGTTCTTGAACCATCACATAATTCCCACAGAAGGCTATTCATATCATCTAAATTCCTCCTCAAATCTTTGGGTCCTTTTGTGATTTTAAACATCAAATTTTCTAATAGATTAAAAATCCTTGCAAATCCTTTGACATTTTTTGATTCTTTCCAAATTCGAATTACGATTAATCGTCCTGTAACTCCTGGCTCATTTCTGTTTAATTCTACGAACCCCCTCCTTGCCCACCAAACGGGTGTCCTTGTAGGATAAATATTCTTTAATTCACTCATAATCAAACATCCATCGTCAAAGTCCAAATCAATAAAGTAATCATTGAAATTACACCTGAAATTGCAACAAATCTAAGCAATTGAACTCTTTCGGTATAAGTTCTTAGATACCACGAAAGAACACCGAAAAAAGATACAAAGAACCATAAAAGATACCAAAAAGGCGGGAAATACATTTCAAAACACCTCTAATCAATCCTCACCGTCTTCATCATTTTTAGATAATAGAGAACCAAATGCGTCTTGAAGATTAATTTTTTCATTATTAGGCGGCCTAGAAGTAGGTTGTGAAAATTGTTTTACCTTTTCATGTTGAGTCTGGTATGTAGAAGAGTTTAGAATTTGCTGAGGTTGGTTTGGTATTTGTATAGGAGGCACAACAGAATTAGAATAATTAAGATTATATTGATAATTACTATCCTCCTCTATTACTTCATAATCTTCTGATTTTTTTTGCAGAATTATTATTACCAGCAAAGAAATTATTACTCCTGCAAATGTTAGCATCAAACCTTTTAGCAATCCATTTTCGGAGAAAAATAATTTTATCCCTGATTTACTCTCTTCTGAATTAACGGCTAATTCTATTTTCCAAGAGAATAGAGTATTATTTTCAGAATCTAAAATATTTAGCTGTATTTCATTTAATCCCTGAGTTGAACCAATTTGCAAACTGCAATCTATTCTTGAATTTCTATTAATTCCTGAAAGTGAAGCTGGAATTACCACCCTAAATTCACCATCATTTGAAGGATCCTCGCAAGATAAATACCAATCACGAGGTATATTATTCTCTAATTTTAAATCTTCAATGATTGATGATGAACTTGAAAAGTTTATCGTAAAATATTCTAAAGAAGATGGAGAAACCATTCCGGAGAAAAGATTCAATTCTGCATTTACATTTCTATATATTGAAACATCAATAATTGAAAGATTTGTCAAAGTCAATGATTCTCCCAACTGATTACTTCCTCCCTGCACATACCATCTAATTTTTATTTCTGAAGGAATTTGAATGTCAGGAGGAACCATCACCAATATTTCGATTCTAGCTAATTGGTTTTTATCCAAAGGAATAGACGCCCATTGGCCAGATGAAAAATATTCATCGCCAAATGTAGGAATACTTAGAACGACACTAATTGGACTACTAATTAGGTTATTTTCCAACTCAAATTTGACCTTTAATTGACTATCCATCGAATTTCCAGAATTTACTATTGTTGCATTAAGCAGAATATTCTGATCTGCTTCAGAACTGACAAACTCCAAAGGACTAATTACCCACTCAGGGATAAATACCATTGCAGTTAATCCATTATATGAAATGCGATTATTTACCAAATCGGTCTCGGAATCAGTGATATCAGAACTAATTGAAATTATAAAATTTATAGATATATCCCCAGGTACATTTTTTGGAACTTCTATATGTAGTTGAATATTTTTCACATTTAGACCTTCATATTCTGGAGATAATTCTACTAATTCCACAATATTTCCTTCATTCGTGAACCAATATTCCCAATCAAAAATAAAATTTTCTAATTTTAATAATACTGTATCTGCGCCATTCCCAAAATTAGTAATATTGAAAGTAAGTATATTCTCACTGCCTGGAGAAAAATAACTATCTGATTCTAAATCCATAATTATTAAATCACTAACCATTCTTACTGAAATACCATTAAAAGGTAAAGATTGTATCACATCACCACTTCTAACACTCTTTATTATTGGCGTCAATAATGGTCCTGAATCATTTTTTTGAGCATTTTCTGGTATTGAGATGATAATATCAATATCCATAGAGGTTAAACCTGGAACCTCAAAAATATAGGGATTAATACAATCTTCACCGTCTTCAATTATCATTCCATCGTGTTCTGAATTAACTCCCCAACTCCTTGAGCCACTTTTGAAAATACATAATTCAAAAATATCAAAAGTTGAAGCGTTATTCCAAAGCGTGAATGGTAATTTTATTTCTGTATTAGGAATCGGATTAATTACATCAGCATCTAAATCATCAATATTTACAGAAAATACAGCATTTGAAATCATTCCCGCAGTAGCATTGATTCTAATCAATGTAGAAATATCATCTCTTGTATCACTTGTCGCAGTTAAAATCAAACTACTATATTGGCCTGGAATTGTTTCTGGAGGTATATCTACTGTCATCCTTATTGGAATAGATTCACCAGATTCAAGATCAATTTGAAGTGGCTGATTCCAAGATAAATCAAAAGACCACCCATTACGAAGTATTAGCAAATCTGATGAAATTTGAAAGCTATCAGAAACATCACCAGCATTGGTAAGAATTGCAAAAATTTCGCAACTATTTCCAGGTCTACAAAAACCATTTTCTTCTTCAAATTGAAGTTCTGGCAAATAAGTTGGCAATACATCTAATTGAAATTCTTTAGAATCATAAGAACTTACAGAATTTTTTGAACCTAATTTAAAATTTAAATTTTCTATTCCTAAAGTTGAATTTGAGGACGGTTTAATTCTAATAATTATTTCACGAGTTTCCCCTTTACCCACTTCAATACCACTTTGAGGGTCTATAGGCCCTCCATTTTTGTAATTTACAGCCCAATCCCATCCAGATGGTAAATCAATAATATCCATAGAAAGCTTATCTTCTAAATTTCCTCCGTTATATATCTCAAGTTCATGTTGAGACCATTCTTCAGCAGAAGTTTCTCCTTTGGAAATACTGAGGATTTGAGGGTTATATTCTTCTGCTCTTGCAGATTGATCATAAACCATTACAAAATCATCAATCCAATATCCTGAATCTGTATTTACTGCATTAGAAACAAAATTAAATCTTAATTTACTATTAGAATTCATATCTATTGGATTAACATTAAAATTAAATAAATTCCAATTTGCTGCAGATGAATCTATTATTGTATTAATATTACCAAGATTTTTCCATACTCCGGGTGAAGTTTCAATCTTTAAAATTAAGTTATCTCCCACCTTACTTGCACCTGATAATAAAAATGAAATTTGGAATGGGCGTAAAGGGTTTGTAACCCTATCTCCAAAATTGATTATCGAAGTATCCATATTTTCATTCCAATTATTCCCATATGTCGTTGTTAGAGTATCACCAACATAAAATGAATTTTTATTAAAAGTTGCAAAATCATGAGGTGTTATACCAGTATCTGTATCTATAGACCAATATGTTGACATTGAACTCCAAATTCCTGCCGAATTTGCATTCTCATAAAGATTACCTATTGTATAATGTCTAGATTTTTGATCATTTGAAGTATCGTCATCTTGAGGATGTTGGGTTATTGCATGTATTGTGTGATTACCAGAATAATCTGGAATCCAATTTAAATAAACCATTTTCGAACTTGAACCAGAAATTGTCGAAACCTGTATAGTTTGATCTAAAATAATAAATTCATCATATTCATTGTGCTCAATGTAGACTCTCAAATCGAATTGTCCACTTGATGTTGAACCAATATTTTGAATCGTAATTCCAATTTGTTGCTCCTTATTCAACATTCCATCAATAATCCATAAATCTGATGGACGATTAACTGTATCACAACAAGAATAACTTGAAAGTAATCCATAGTTTTGAAAATCCGCATCGTTAGAATATTGAAATTCAAAACCAGAGGGAAGTAAATTAATTCCACTAGATTTAGATGATGAATGCTGTTGATGGGAATTATGAAGGTAAGCATAATCACTAAAACTCATTGAAATTAAAGCCGCCAAACACAGAACGGCTAGAATAACTCGAGAAGACACACAGTAGAGAAAACAAGATTGGTATTTCAAACCATTGACAAGACTTTTAACTTATTTTATCCTGTTCGAGAGCTAATTCTAATTCTTTCCTCTCATTTCTTGTAGAGTTTTGGGAAATAAAATATACCAAAAATGCTGGTACTAATAATATCATAAAACATCCGATTAGTGCAGCCATAGACCATAACATCTCAGTAACAGCATCGATTTTAAATAATTCTACTGAAATTATTTTTTCATTAACATAGGAAACTTCAACTGAAGGATTAACTTCTGTATGATCCCCTTCAACCTCAATAGAAATTTGCCATGATTTAGATTCATGTGTTCTGTTGAAAATAGAATTTACCTCAGCTAAACCAGATTCATAATCATCGGATCTTACAGTTCCACCATCCCTTAATGCTGGATCTGGATGGCTTAAAGATATGAAATTCCCATTTCCGTTTTCAAGTGACATTGTATGTGTCGAACCCACCTGACAATCTATAGTAACCCAAACATACTCGCCGTCTTTCTTTATTCTGTCTGCACAGTTGGTATCTGTGTTTAATGCATCGCCTAACTCAGGGTGAGACCAAAAATTACCATCAATATTAATTACCTTTAAAATTGAATTTTCGACTCCACCTTCAACTGACACATTAATCCAAGTCAAATTATTAGTATTTGTTTCAAATTCCCATATCCATACTGTTTTTCCATTCTGATAAATGGGGTTAGTACCAATTGCAGATAATTCAGGTGAAGTACTATTTTGTTCTGACTCATACACATAGTAACCAGAATTTGAAGATGCACCATAAACCGCATAAGCCAATAAAAATATCAAGGTAAATGAAAGTAATAATAGTGTACGAATCATGTTAGGATTTTGCCTCATTGCGGCTCGCATGGTTATTGGAAAAATTCAACCCGTTTCAAGTTTCGTAGTAGAATTACAAACAACATTGACTCCATCGTAGTTTTATACGGGAAGTTAGTCGGCAGGTCGCTCGGTGGTACTATGACAACGCACTATGACGTTCCAGCAGAATTATTATTGCCTGTAGTTGCAAGCAAATTAGAGCAATTTGATACCATAAAACAACCTGATTGGTCAGATGATGTAAAAACAGGACCAAATAGAGAAAGGCCACCTACACAAGAAAACTGGTGGGAAATGAGATGTGCTGCAATATTAAGAAAAGTCGCTATTTTGGGGCCAATTGGTGTTAAACACTTAGCAGATAAGTTTGGTGGACCAAGAAACAGAAATGTTAGACCAAACCGAGTTAAAACAGCGTCTAGAAATATTATTCGTACTGCAGTAGGCCAATTAGAAGAAGTTGGATTAGTTGAAAAAGTAGTGACTAAAATGGTTGAAAATGAATATGGTGAGACCGTAGAAATTACAAAAGGGAGAAAATTAACTAGTTCTGGTCAGAAATTATTAGATGAATGTGCACATTCAATTAGGGATGATGCAAATACTATGGCTCCTGGACTTTCAAAATATTAGGTGATTACATGGCAAGACACAAACCATTAGCTAAGAAATTAAGACTTCAAAAAGTTACAAAGCAAAATAGAAGAGTTCCTGTTTGGGTCACACTAAAAACAGCAAGAAGGATGACAAGTCATCCAAAAAGACATATGTGGAGAAGGAGCAAACTACAAAGGTGATATTTTGGCAAGAGGAGCAGTAAGTGAATTAATAGTACCTTTAAGAGTTGCTTGGATGGTTCCAAGAAACAGAAGGGCATCTAGGGCAGTAAGTGAAGTCAGAAATCAAGTTCAAAGACATCTTAAGGTCACATTAGAAGAAAAGGTATGGATTGATCCAGAAGTCAATGAATATATTTGGAAAAATGGGATAGAAAATCCACCAAGAAAAGTTAGACTACAAATTACAAGACATGATGAGGAAGACATTCCAATCGAAGTAAAATTACTGGAGGATTAATATGGGTAGAATAAGACCATCTTTTGTTAAAATTAGAGCTATAAGATTAGTTAACGAATATCCAGGAGAATTCACTCCTGATTTTGAAAATAATAAAATTCTAGTCGAAAAATATACAGATGGTGCAAATAAACGTATGAGAAATTGGATTGCGGGTTACATCACAAGATATGTTCAAAGAAGAACGGATTGAGGTAAATGTCAATTCAAATTGATTGGGCTAGAAACCCAATTAGTGTTAAAAGCCAAGTAAGATCAGAGTTAGATGATTTTCTAAATTTTTTAAATGAATTAGGTATTCGTAAACATAGTATTATTATGTCAGATCGGGAAACTAAAGGACACATCTTATTCATATACCAAAAATTAGATGAAGAAATCATAGAAAAATGGAAAAAGGGGCGTGAATAAATGGGAGACCATCAAAAACTACCGTTACCAAATTTTCCATATTCTCTAAAAGTTATTTTAGTAAAGCCTTCAATCGAAGGCAATTTAGGAGCTATTGCCAGAAATATGCTAAATTTTGGATTTAATGATTTAAATCTAGTTTCCCCAGAATTAACAATTGGTGAAGAAGCAAGAAAGAGAGCTAAACATGCTAAATCAGTACTAGAGAACATTAAGACCTATCAATCATTAGATGAAGCAATAAATGATTGTTCTTTAGTAATTGGCACTAGTGGGAAAAGAGAATTTGGTGATAAAACAATAACAAGACATTTCTTAACACCAGAAGAAGTTTCAGAAAGAATTTACACAAATAATGGTAAAATTGCCATTGTGTTTGGTCCGGAAGGTCTGGGTCTTACTCAAGAGGAACTAATTAGTTGTGACCTTCTTACAAGCATACCAACTTGGGAAGGTTATCCAATAATGAATCTATCACATTCTGTTTCAGTAATATTATACGAATTTTATAAGTTTCATATCTCTAATAAAGAATTAGAAGACCCGAGCATCATAAATAGTTCAATTTCTATAGAAAGAAATCTAGACCCAAAGATTCGTCAATTATTAAGAAAGCAATTAAAAGAATTAGAAGAAGCACTTCCTTGGCCAGAATCAAGAAAACATTCTATCGCTAAAACATTTATTAGAACTATTTTAAGAGGTAATCCAACCGATTTAGAAGTACAACAGATGTTAGGAGCATTAATTGATTCTACTACCGCAATACAATATGTTAATAATAACGAAAAATGGAAAAGAAATAGGAAAAGAAGAGTTGAATAAGGATTTTTAATTAACAAATGTCCCATTTTGATAATCAATAAATGCCTGTTGAATTTCTGCCATTGTATTCATTACAAAAGGCCCATGTCTTGCAATTGGCTCATTTAATTCAGGTCCAGCCAAGATTAAAAATTCTGATTTTTTTTGTGAGTTTATCAATAGTTTTTCGCCATCTGATAGGAGGGCTAATTGACCATCTTTTACAACTTTATTTCCAAGATTTATTACACCACCAAATACGTAAATCATTGCATTCAAAGATTCATCAATTTCTTTCTCTAAAATTGAATTTTCTTTCATTTTTACATGAATAAACTCTATAGGCACCATAGTATCTATCGAGGATTTTAAACCTAAACATTCCCCTGCTATTACACGAACCCAAACTCCATCTTTCTCTGTAGTAGGGGATTGATCAGCAGGTATTTCTTGGTAACGAGGGTTCATCATTTTATGTTTTGCTGGGAGATTTATCCAAATTTGAAAACCATGCATTAATCCTCCTTTTTTCTTAAAATCTGAGTGTGGTTCTTCTGAGTGAATTATCCCCCTACCTGCAGTCATCCATTGCACATCACCAGGATTTAGGTCACCTTTATTTCCCTCACTATCTTCATGCTGCATCTGTCCAGATAGCATGTAGGTTACTGTTTCAAAACCCCGATGAGGGTGCCAAGGAGCACCTACTGCTTCTCCAGGACCATAATTTGCAGGACCCATTTCATCTAGAAGTAAAAAAGGACTCATCAATCTCCCCATGCTTGCCGGTCTTCTGACTTTAAAACCTCCTCCTTCTAAAACCGTATGAGTCGGAATGATGTGATTTACTTCCCGCACAAACTCACCTTGAAAGCAATTCGAATAAATACTTGTATTATTATGACTTAATTTTATGCTAAATTAACAAGAAGTTATATCTAAGATATTTTAGGACTAATTATGTCGCTAGCACCAACAGATTATGATTTTGGAAAACCATCAAATTACTCATTTGTAGAAAATATTACTTGTTCAGATGAAGAAACACGTAGAGTATTCATTGAAGCATTTGGACATATGTTGAATTATAACCATGAGCAAGCAATAGCTTGTTTCACAAAATGTACAGAACTTGACCCAAATTGTGCTATGGCTTGGTGGGGAATTGCATATTGCGTCTCATCTAATTACAATTGGGCACCTGGTTTAGGTTCTGGACATGATGCAATTCAACAAGCCATATCAGTTATGGATCATTGTTCTGAACTAGAAAAAGACCTAATCAATGCATTATCAACTCGCCACTCAGCTGAAGCTCGTGATGCAGCGGATCCTTCTGTTCTTAACATGGGAAATAGTCCAGAATTAAATGTAGCATTTGCTGAAGCAATGAAGCCACTGTATGAAAAATATACTGGTAACTTGGATGTGACAGCTATATATGTTGAAGCATTAATGAACCTGAAAGCTTGGCAGTTATGGGATAAAGATACAAAAACTGGAAAAATTACACCAGCAGATGACAATACACTATTACTAGTTAAGATTATGGAAGATGCTTTCGAAAGCAGTGATGAAGCAAGAGTGCATCCGGCTCTATGCCACCTCTACTGCCATGCATTAGAGTTATCACCATTTCCAGAAAAGGCTCTATTTGCAGCAGATGTCCTAAGAACGAGAATGCCTGGTTTAGGTCACTTAGTTCACATGCCCTCGCACATTGATGCATGGGTGGGACAATGGAAAGAAGCAATTGAATGTAATATCGCAGCAGTAGAAGCGGACGATAAATATGTTGAATTAACTGGAAATGAATCTCAATTCTACAAATTTTATAGGATGCATAATCACCATTTCGTTGTCTGGTGTGCAATGTTCGACGGTCAATATGAAACCGCCATAAAGTATGCTAGAAAAGCCGTAGAAACATTGCCTGCAGGTGATGAAAATTCTGGAGCTCAATTCATGTTAGCAGGAATAATTCCGATGGGGGCTATTTTTCTCGAATCCTACGTAACTATGCCTTGGCATGTAATGATTAGATTTGGGAAATGGGATGAAATTTTATCTGAACCAATGTATACCGATAAGGATGTATTCCCTGCCACAATTGCTACACAGCACTATGCCAGAGGAGTAGCATATGCTTCAAAAGGTATGGTTCCTGAAGCGGAAGCAGAGCAAAAATTATTCAAAGAGGCATTACAAAATCCTTCATTAGCTGGAAGAATGATGCATAATAATTTCATGTACCAAGACCCTGAAGACGGACCTTCTATTCTCAACGTTAACGCTTCTATCCTTGAAGCAGAAATTGAATACAGAAGACAGTTCCTTGCTAAGGCAAATGGTGAAGACTCAGATTTCAGTGCGGCATTCGATGAATTACGCCGTGGAGTTGATCTTTCTCTTAACTTAGCATACAACGAACCTTGGGGTCAAATGCAGCCAGTTAGGCATATATTAGGTGCGCTACTTCTTGAACAAGGTCATGTTGATGAAGCTGAAGAAGTATACCGTGCAGATATTGAATTGTGGAAGGACAATATGTGGGGGCTGCTTGGCCTGAAACTTTGTCTAGAAGCAAAAGGAGATACTTCAGGAGAATTAGAAAAAGTTACAGCTTTGTTTAATGAAAGAAGTTCTAGAGCAGATATTGTTCCAGCAAAAACATGTTTCTGTGCACAAGACGCTTTAGATACAAAATGCTGTGACTAATCTTTATCTTCTGTTTCTTAAACGATAACAAGGATATTGTATTGGATTTAGCAAAGACTATATCCACTACAAATAATGTAATATTTTAAGGATGATAAATAGCTGAATTTTTATCATTCTCACGAACTTCGACTTGATAGCACCAGGCTCGATTTTTTGTATTTTCCCTAATTAATTCATTAGCAAATTCATAAACAAATTTAGCAGAGAATTCAATTGAGGCGGATTTAAGGACACGAATATCACATGCACCTTTAGATTCTAAATCCCTAAACTCGCCAAGTAAAGGGTCATCTTCAGCAAGTAATAGAGTATGATCAAACCAGTGCTCTAAAAATACCTTTAGATCCTTTAATCCCCCAAAATCAACAACCCAGCCGTGTTTATCTAATTCATTACATGCAAAATGAAAAATAAATTCCCTAGAATATCCATGAACGAAAGAGCAATGTCCCTCATTCTTCCATTGCCTATGAGCACAAGGTAGATTTCTATATGTTTTAGTCGATGTATATGATTTTGCATTCATTTTTTACCCTCATTATATTTTTTTTGTATTCTTAAAGCATCATTAAGTACTACTTCCCAATCATCCACATATTCAATCGGATCTTTTCTTCCAATCGAATGAAATGCTAGTATTCTCTCTACATCTGCACCTGATTTACCTGAAGATTTACCGGAAGAATCTGGATTGTAAGAGGTAATTGTATTAGAAAATATCAAATCAAAATCAATTCCTAATTTCTTTGTAGATTTCAAAGCTTGTCTCAAAATATAGGATTTATCATATTCTAAATAAGGCAAGTAAAAACTTACTTTATCACTATCCCAATTTCCTACTTCGAATGCATTTGCTAAAGCATTATAAAATTCAGGTCTACAATCTGGATATATTGCATGATCTCCGGAATGTACTCCTAATGCTATTCGAACATTATTATCTATCTTAATTGCTTTTGAAAGAGCACATGCATAAATTATTGATGCGAATATAGAATTACGATTTGGAACTACAGTAGATTTCATTTGTTCTTCTTCATAATATCCTTCAGGAATTTCAATTTCACTATTAGTTAATGAACTTTCTAATAACTTAGAAATAGAATTTAGATTTACAACATCATGTCTAATTTCAAAACCTTTTTTAGACAAATATGAAATATTTTCTTTTGCTTTTTCGATCTCAATCCTATGTTTTTGACCATAATCAAAAGAAATTGCATGTATAGAATATCCATCAGACAATAAATTTAGTAACAAGCCTGTTGAATCCATTCCCCCAGATAGAGCCATAACTGCAATTTTTGACATCAATCAACCCCCATCCATTTATGAGTTTGTAATGAAAGGTTCCAATCTGGATTTTCTTTAACGACCTCAACTGTTTGCCTAAATGAGATGCCATTCCAAATTACATCCTTAGATTCGTCATAACAAGGTTGTAAATATAGGTGTGTGAAACCATCCTTTAATTCATCATAAATTGATAAATCTTGGCCGACATAAACACATTTTAATTCGTCACCATTTCTTTGTTTTATTGAAACATTGGGATATATTTGATCTTTAGGACTAACACATATCCAATCAAGTAATCCTGGAGGTATTTCCACAGTACCATTAGTTTCTATAGAAAATTTGTAACCACTTGGCCTTAACGATTTTATTAATGGCTCTAAATTTTGTAATGCAGGTTCTCCACCAGTAAAAATTATTTTTTTACAATTAAATTCGAAGATTTTTTGATTTATTTGAGATATTGACATTTCCTCAAATTCATCAAAATTTGTATCACACCATTCACATCTTAAATTACATCTGCCGAATCTCACAAAAATGCTAGATTCACCAGAATGAAAACCTTCACCCTGGACACTATGAAATATTTCTACTATTGGATAAGATGTCATTTTAAAACCTAATTTCCTTGGATTAGTTGCATTAATTCAGCCCTAGCATCTGATTTTTCAAAAAATACACCCCTCATGGCGCTTGTTGTCATAATTGCATTTTGTTTCTTTACACCTCTACAAGTCATACACCCATGACTACCTTCGACAATTACAGCACACCCCAAAGGAGATAGAATATTTTCCAAATCATCGGCGATACCTTTTGTGATTCTCTCTTGATTTTGTAATTTTTTAGTATGTAACTCTACTAATCTTGCTAATTTACTTATTCCAACAATTCTTTCTACAGGGATATATGCTACATGGGCTTTTCCCTTAAATGGAAGAAGATGATGCTCACAAGTTGAATGATATTCTATATCCTTTAGTAAAACAATTCCATCATAGCCTTCAGCATTAAATGTAGATTCTAAGACTTTTTCTGCTTCAAGTGAATAACCTGTAAATATTTCTTCCCAGGATTTTACTACTCTTTCAGGAGTATCGATTAATCCTTCTCTTAATTCACCTTCATTAGGTTCTAAATATCTTACAATTGTGTCAATTGCTTTCTTAGCTTCATCTCTTGATATCTTCAAATTAATCACCCCCTATCCTTCCATGTCTTGTATCAATTTCATCCAACTGATCTAATAATTTCCTACAAGCAGTTCTAATCGCATCCGCAACACTAACAAATTTATGCTGATCCCCAACATGTAATTTCAAATCATTTAGTAACTCCGCGGGCATATCTAAACTTATTTTGGGCATGTTAGGTCGAAATTGTAACCAAATATAATATTACCTGAGTAATATCTGAGTATTATTAATTGATTGATTCCACTAAATCTTCTCTTAAAAACTGCCTTGATGCATACCAAGTTGCTAAAGCCGCATAAACGAGACTAGAGAAAAACCATATCAATACATGAAGAATGTAAATCTCATTTTGAAGTAATTCTCTCATAGCTAAAAGAACATTTACAGCAGGTATTGCAAACCAAAATAATTCAATACTTTCAAGATTAATGAATTGCGCGAAAATAGCAGGTAGGAAGAAGAAAAGCATCATAGGCCCAAGTATTGATCCCGCCTCTTTTACACTCCTAGATCTCATTGCAATAGCCATCTCTAAAGCGACTACCATAATTCCAAAAATTCCAACCGCAATTAAAAATAATAATATTGAAGCCATACTTAATTCCGGTGGTTGGAGTATAGTTCCGTTCATCAAAAAAGAAATCGCAAAAATTAATCCTGCTAATTGTAAAAATATACTAACTCCTACTATACAAGTTACAGCTAACCATTTACCCAAAAGTAGCTCTAAACGAGAAGTGGGAGAACATAGTAATGATTCTAGAGTCCCACGTTCCCGTTCACCTGCAGTCATATCTATAGAGGGTTGTACTCCTGAAGTTGCTGTCCAAATAGAAACGAATAAAGGAATAATGAAACTAAATACAAATCCAGCTTGCTCCGCCTGTGTAGCAATATCACCTTGCAGTAGATTTCCGTCTTTTTGTAAAGGATTTAGAATAACATCCTCTTCTAAACCAGCTTCATCTAATCTTTGAGTTGTTAGATTGCTCTCCCATTCAGATAGAATTTTTGTGATTCTTAAATAAGCTTCAGAAGAACTTTGTTGAGTAGAATCGTATATTATTGAATATGTCCAAATTGAACTGTTTGAATCGTACGACAATCTCAACATAGAACTTATATTTGAGTTTTTAATATCTCTTAAAACATCACTAGTATCATTCAAACTATTATTCTCTTCAAGCTCGAAATATGTGATATTTAACAAATTTTCATTGAATTTAGAGGTCAAAAAACTAATGTTAGACACATCTACATTAGATTCAAGATGCACATCTAAGTGCATAGACTGTCTTTCATCTAATTCTGATTGCATTACAATTGGTAAAACAAAGAAAATGGCAGGAAACATCAATAGTGGTACCAATATCACTGCAAGTAATGTCCTCCAATCTCTAATGTAATCAATTAATTCCTTCTTACAGATAATAAAAATCGAATTGAATTTTTTCTTTTGATACATTTCATTCTTCCTCCATTTCCTCGATTAAATCCGTTTTTCTTGTAAATAATTGACGCCATGCCCTAGAAAACCATCCTTCTGGTTCTGTTTCATCCCTAATTCTTGCATCATCAGAAGTTAACTTAACATAACCTTCCTCAAGACTTAAAGTTGAAGTTTCAGACATCAGATTTTCTGGAGAACCATCAAATCGAAGTTGCCCATTATGTAAGATCAAAATACGATCACATACTTTCTCTGCTTCTGAAAGATTATGTGTGGAATAAATTACAGTACCGCCCTCTTTTTTCAGCTGTAATACTAATTTTCTGACTAATCTAGCGCTAGTTACGTCGAGTCCCGCTGTAGGTTCATCTAGAAGCAAGATTTCTGGACCATGGGCTAATGCTCTCAAGATGGACGTTTTTTGCCTCATCCCCCTGCTAAATCCCCTGGTATGCCTCATCAGATCATTTGAAAATGATAGAGCCTTAGAAAATCGAAGAGTTCTTTCCCAAGAAATTGAATCACTCACTCCGTTTAATCGAGAATAATAACGAATATTTTCCCATGCAGTTAAACGATGATAAAGTCCAGTTGATTCGGGTAATATCCCGACTGCTTCCCTAAATTTATCTATATTCTTTTCTTCACCATCTTTTAAGAAAAATATATCCCCTTTAGTTGGCCTGTAAAGGCCACAAAGTAATCTGAGTAATGTTGTTTTTCCAGCACCGTTACTACCAACTAAACCAATTATTGAGCCTTTTTCAATGTCAATACTCAAATCCTCTAATGCATTTAGGTTTCCAAACACCTTACTGACATTTTTAACTTGGAGTAATAGTTGACCCATTATGTTATATCCAATAAGTCAACAAATATGATGGTTTCATTAAATTTACATTTAAAATAATTTAATAATAAGCAAATTTCCTAAAGACATTGAAATTGTAATTATAAGGCCAATCAAAAATACTGACTTAGCCGAGGATTTAATATTCTCTAAATTAATAAAAAAACCGACTGCTGCCATCATTGGAAATAATAGATATTTTCCTAACTCAATAAAAAAAGAGACCATGCTTTCAGGTAAAAACCAAGTTGACATAATGGCAGAAATTAAAAAACCAGGTATGAAATAAGGTATTTTTATTTTATTTTGAATGTTTTCTTCTTCATTATGGATCTTGTTTCCTAAGTAAACACATACAGGAACTACAACAATTAGTAAGGCCACTCTTGAAAGTTTTACTGCCGTAGCAATAATCAAGCCTTCATCCCCAATTGCCTCACCAGATGCAATTGTTTGAGGAACTGCATGTATTACAGAACCTGCCCAAATTCCAGCTTCAATTTGATTCATTCCTAATTCAATTGCAATTATCGGAATAAGAATAAATGTTGCTAAACAAAGTAAATTTATTACAGCTAAAACCATTGCAATATTTTCTTCCTTCATTTTTAATGAAGGTGCAATAGCTACTACTGCACTATTACCACAAATTGCACCACCTGCACCTAATGCTATTGATGTTGTGAGTTCTATTTTGAATATTTTTCCTAGTATGTATGAAATACTAAAACAAATTATTACTGTAAAAAATACTGTAGTCATTCCTAATAAGCCAATTTCTGGCTGAGTTAGTAGTTTAAGATTAAGTCCAAATCCTAAAAAAACTATAATTATAGGCATCAAATTCTTTGTACACCATTTCCCACCTTCATCTAATCCTTTCATAAAAATAGAGCATGTAATTCCAATTAGAAATGCAATAGTGGCAGAACCTGGTGAAAATAATTCAAAGCGATCTAGAGATTTATTAATGTAGAATGCAATAACCGCAGAGATTAAAGCTACAATAATTCCAAATTTTTTATTTGTAATCATTAAATCACATTCCCTCTATGAAGAATGTAAGTTAATTCTCACTCTGCAGTAACTGTATACGTTAATTCAATAGGTGACTCAGAAATATCACTAGAAACTAATACAGCGCAGTAATTATCTCTTGAAACTCTTTTAGGGTCAATAGAAGAACTCTTTGTTAAATCTTCTTTAGAAAGAGATGATTCAGCTATCACTGCGCTATTTCCATCATTATATCTATCACAATTAAATTCATCTAAAATTAGCATTGAATAGGTCGAATTATCACCCATCTCTAAAACCTTAATCTGCCAAGAAATGGTATATACACTGTCTAATTCAATTACTAAATCTTCTCCAGCTGCAAGTACAAGTGTTTCGGATTCCTCAATTCGATTATCGATAACTACTGCACCAATTACGGTTAAAATATACATCAATAATGTGATCATTATCAAAACTTTGGAAGATTTGAAAACACTATCCGATCCTTCTTCAACGTTTTCTTTGAGTTCACCTTCAGAAAATAATTTAAAACCTCTTAATTCTAATTTTACAAAAGTTAAGAAAAGGAATAATGCTGACAACCCTAAAAGAAGAAAATCTTGTAGAGTTAATGATCCTGCAAATTCCCATGTAGGCCTAACTGCAGATGTCGATTCAGGATAATTACCTGTGATTTTCTCAAAGAAAACATAGTAGTAAAATTTGTCACCAAATTTACTTTCCCCTAGCAAACCACCTGGAAAAATACCTAAGATTGCATTAAAATAAACAAAAACAGACATAATCATTGAAAACATTAAACTTATTGAAAAAGTAATTCCAAAGATTCCAAGACTCCAAATAGGTTTTTTGAGTTTCACTTCTTTTTCATTCGATTCATTCGATATATCTTTCAAACTTTGAGTAAGTGTTTCCTTTAACTCCGAAGAAAAATCTTCAATACTCTGTGCGAGTTTTTCTTTTAATTCCTTACTTTTATCATCATCAATTTCAATTTCTGAGTTTTCTTCTTCTTCTTCGACTATTGCATTGAACATTTATGCATTCTCCTTAATTACTCCTGAACAACAAATATTTATAATAACCTCCATTTTAAATTTAATGAAAAGATGATTTTTTGAGTAAATGATATTTTGGAATAAATTTCAATGTTGAGACAATTCTACTAAAACTCCGCCTGTACTTTTAGGGTGTATGAATGCAATTAATGCACCACCAGCCCCCTTTTTAGGAGTTTTATCTATTAATTCTATCCCCGAATTAAGAAGTATTTCCAAAGTTTCTTTCAAGTTCTCAACCCTAATACAAATTTGTTGTACTCCAGGACCTTTTTTTGATAAAAATCTTCCAATAGGAGTTTCATCTCCTGTAGGCTCAAGCAGTTCAATCCTTGTATGATTTAAATCGGAATTAGGAGATGACAAATATCTAACTTTTACGCCTTGTTCTTCTACAAGTTCATCATCCATTTCCTGAACAAATCCAAGCATCTTCCAAAAGATGTCAGACTCATCTAAACTTTTTGTTGCTATTCCTATATGATCTACACTAATATTTTTCTCTTTCATATTATCACTTAAAATCCACTTGGAGGATGATAATCTCCAAAAACATCTCTCATTGAATTTACTATTTCACCAAGAGTACACCTTGCTTTAACTGCTTCAATAACCTTAGGAAATAGGTTTTCATCTGTTCTAGAAATAGTATTTATTTCTTGAAGTAATTTTTCACATAATTTATTATTCCTATTTGAAATTACATGAGCAAGTTTTTCAATTTGCTTTAATCTAATTTCTGAATCTATAGATTGTGGACTTGGAAGATCTTTTTCATCATTAATTGCATAATTAACTCCCACTATTTTTCTTTTTTCTGATTCAATTTCTTTTTGAAATTGAAATGC
>CEOV01130725.1_pt1 | contig 22932 bp, 10 predicted proteins | sample 530631 | NCBI WGS metagenome assembly CEOV01 (sample SAMEA2620756, study PRJEB7988) | marine metagenome | isolation source: saline water (ENVO:00002010), including
AAGCCGTAATGTATATCTGTAAAACATGCGGCCCTTTTAAAAAGGTTAGCCATATGTTTCCTTACTTACTTGGGTCGTTATCCAATTCTGCTTGAGCCATCTCTCTCATTTCTTTGAGTTCGTTCTCATGCTGGATTTGTCTGCCATAACTTGGTAAGTGACCTTGTTCAATCAAAATATCATCTCTGATTGTTTGATTACGTTTTTCTAAATTTAATACTCTAGTAAAACTATTGTTTACGGTTGCAGTATAATATGCAAAAGGATTATCACTTTTCGCTTCATTAAACTGTAGTCCTATTTGTGCTAATTGCACTAATGCTTGTCCACGCATCTCATCAACGTAAGTGTAACCTCTCCAGTTACCTCTTTGACTGTAACGTTCTACTAATTTCATAAACATCTTACCTAGTTCATTTGTTATACTGCCATGTGTAGTACTAAAATGTCCATTATGTAATCCACCTACCCAGTGGCTTCTAACAACTTCCCTAGGGTTTATTCCATTACTATCTAAGATGTAATGCTTAAACGGTGGGAAATTAACTTTTGCTTTTGAATCAGCAACAGTTTTTGTTGTTTTCTTTCTACCTGGTTCATCTGGAATATGCTCATATGTGGATACACGAAACACCAAAGAATCAACAGCAATAGAGTTTGGATCTACTGCAAATTCTTTCTGTTTAGGTTTTTTAGTCCAATCGCCTTTGGCAATGGCTTCATCATATGCTTTACGAGACATTTTACTGGCTCGATTAATTTGTGCTTGTTTAATGTTTGTTTTATTAATCTTTTTTACAGATTCAACAATTATATCTGGATCTGAATAATTTTCGTCTGCTATGTAACAGTAACTTAGTTTACTCTTATGTATCTCAGATAGAATGTCTTTGTTGTTAAGATAGTTGACTTTTCTGCCTTGTGTCATATATTCTCCTCAAAACTATCATTCGTTTATATTGTATTATACACAAAAACAACTTTAAGTCAATTGTTTTTGAATTGTTTTAATAATTAAAATACGTTTTTATTTATTATGATAAATAATTGCAGGAGAAGTATTATGGCAGATGATTTCATTATAGACGGAGAACCAGTAAACAGAGGTAGTGTTGGAGCCAACTCTATCACAGATTTACCACAAAGTCGACAAGATTTTGGTAAATTCGACTGGAGAGCAAGAATACGACCTAAAAAAGGTGGTGAAGACTTTGCTTACGGAACAAAAAATGCTAAAGGCGAAGATAAGCCAAGTATATTAAGTCCTTTAAAAGACAGAGGTGGTATAGTATTTCCTTATACACCTAACATCTTCTTACAAGGACAAGTTGATTATGACGAACATAGTCAGCATGGTTCTAATTATCCGTTCTATACCTACCTTAATAGTAAACCACCTGTCTTGCCAGTGCAAGGACAGTTTACAGCAAACACACTAGAAGAAGCACAATATTTATTGGCAATATTCCATTTTTTAAGAAGTATAACAAAAGGGTATTTTGGAGACTCAGCAGTAGAACAAGGATTCTATGGAACTCCGCCACCAGTGTTAATTTTTGAATATTTAGGACACTTTGGATTTAACAAAGTTCCTGTCATTATTAGAAGTTTTAACTTCCAATTGCCAGACGGAGTAGATTATGTACCAGTTAGATACAATCACCCTACAGCAAAAGAGACAGTAACTTATATGCCTACAGAAACAGACATTATGATAGAAATGGCACCTCAATACACATTGAAAAAATTAAGGAAACGTTTTGACTTGAATGCATTTACCAGAGGCGAAGACTTTAACAAAGGATTTATCTAATGGCTACATTTCACAGCAATAATAGTTTTTTAAAAAATACACAGGTCACTAAATTTTATTTAGATGTGAACACATTGCCAAAAATTCCTCAGTCGGCTTCCGACGAACTCTATACTATTGAAAGTAGATATGACAAAAGACCGGACCTTTTAGCAAATGATTTATTTGGAACAGTAAAATTATGGTGGGTGTTTGCTTTGAGAAATCCAGACAAACTTATAGATCCTTTAGAAGACTTTACTTCTGGAAAAGAAATATTTTTGCCAAGTACTACAGCAATAGATAGAGTTAGATAATGGCAGTTGACAAAGACGCACATAAAGAAGCAGTAGAAGATGTATATCTAGATGCCGTGATGGGTAACATACTGGACTATTATGAGAATACCAGTTACAACCTTAAACTGTACATGATAGGCGAAGAGGAATGGCTAAGAGGACAATATGCCGCCGAACCAGGACGTACAGTTGTGTTAGCACAGACAGGCGTTACTGGAGTACAGATAGATAACTTATCATTAGACATTGTTAAAGGCCCAGGTTCAGGAAACACATTTGCCACCAGAGCATCTTTCACATTATTCCAACCAAGTGCCGCAGATTTATTAGACCAAATACAAGCCGCAAAATTGGCACTAGGACATGAATACATGTTTGCAGATGTGCCTTTATTTTTAGCAATAGAATTTAAAGGTTATAATTCAGCCATTGACCAAGAAGATGATGAAAGTATAGATGGCAAGCCAGTTTTAAGTAGTGACGACAAATTAAGTGATATTGCCGGACCATACATTTATAGATTACAAATAGCAAAAGTCGGTGTAAGCATAGACAGTACAGGTAGCACATACGATTTTGAATGTCCAGTTGGAAACAGTCATGCTTTTACAGATGAGTATTTTAAATTACCAAAAGATTTAAAAGTGCAAGGCAACGCAGTTGACGAAATGGTCGAAGACTTGGAAGACCAATTAAACAGTTATAGAGAAGAAAATTTAGACGGTGAAGAACATCACGATGAAATTGTGTTTGACTTATCGCAATTGAAAACACAACTACCAGATTTAGAAGTTAGCCATGCAGGAGCAAAAGCGGCAGAAGAAGTAAACAGATTATTGAACGCTCAAGAGCAAGGTGTAAAAACATTAGAAGAATACAGAAAGCGACTTGAAGAATCACCAGAAAGTTTTGATGGTGGTGTAGAAGCAGGCAGTGACTGGTTTTACAATCAAAACATTAATATGAAAGAAGGTACAAGTTTAAATCAATTTTTTACAACTGTATTAGTAATGTGTGATGACTTTTTAAACAAAGCATCAAGAAAGAAAGTTTTTAATGATCCTGAGATAGATGAAAACGGATTAAATTTAGACCAAACATTCACAAAGTGGTATAAAATTGAAGCATCAATTTCATATGAATTAGACAAACACGGAGCGGCTAAGTTTGATAGACGTAGAGGAAAATATGCTAAGAAAATAATTTACAAACCTGTTATATATGATACAGCACATCCTAATCATGAAATATCACAAGCAGAAAATAATTTAAGTGATAGACAAACAACCAAACGTGTTAAAGAAATGAATATCAAAAAAGCATATCATTATCTTTACACAGGACTTAATGACCAAATATTGAGTGCAGACATATCATACAATGCTGGTCAATTACTACTAGCCGCACCAGGTGGTGGTTACATGGGAGACATGTCAACTAATGCAAATAGTCCAACAATGAATACCGATGGTGCACCTGACTTTGATGGAAAAAATAGAGATGCAGAAGTAAAAGCAAAGCAAACAGACCCTGCAGGTGTATTAAGTGAATTAAAAGATAATAAAGATTTCCAACAAAGAGTCAAACAAGAATTGTCATTGTCAGATGATGAGTTTAAAGATTTGATGAACGAAGATGCAAAAAGACAAAACCTAGCAGAAACAATTTTATATGTAAACAATAATGGTAAAGATCCTTTAGGTTATAGAAAAACAGCACAAGGACAAGCAGATTTTCCAGTAGATTTACCTCCTGCTAATCCACAAGCACAACCTTATAAACCAGAAGCAAGTGGTTATTTGTATAGTGCAGACTTATTAGAAGATTATGGTGGCTCTACCACAGTAATAGGTGAACTTGCTGGAGGACAGGCATTAGCATTACTTAAAAGTTCAGCAAGAGCAAAAGTAAAAGACATAGATACATCTCCCAGGTCAAAATACAATTACGGAACACACGTTGTTGCAACGGGTGGTCAGACTAACGACGGCACCGCTAGTGCAACGTTATTTGGATATATGTATAATAATGTAAACGATGCAAGTATTTTAGTAGACTTAAATCTAAAAGTCAGAGGAGACCCTTGGTATTTAGGTAAGCCTATGACATATCAAGAAGCAAGAGCACATACAAATCCGAAAAATAATGAGGCGGCTGAAGTACACAATGAGCCTACTCAAGACAAGTACATAAATTATGGCGGAGGCGATAATTACTTTTTGTTCACCATGCAAACACCCAGAGTCAGAGACCCAGATGTTGATGACGAAGATAATAACACAGGGTACATGAGTAGACAAGGTACTGCATTTTTTATAAGTGGAGTATATACAATTATGGCAGTAACAGCCAACTTTAGTGGTGGATTGTTTGATGTTGAATTAGCAAAAGCACCAAAAGTTACAGCACTAAGTTTATCTAAGATAGACATAACGGACAACTAAGATGGGTTATAAAGCAGACGAATATAGAACCAGTAGGAAAAATCCTGTAGAAAAGTTACGAGCAGATGCCGACTTGGATATGGGTATCTACATAGGTGAAGTAATTGTTACACCTAAAGATGAAAGCCACAGTGGACGTATTCCTGTTTATATTCCAATGTTATCAAAAGATAGAAATGATCCTAGAGGATACTTCAATTGTTATTGGAGTTCTCCATTTGCAGGCACAACACCTAGTGCAAAAGTAGGACCACAAAAAGAAAAATATCAAGACACAATGAAAACATATGGCATGTGGATGGTACCACCTGACCCAGGTAATTTTGTGTTAGTTATTTTTGGTGATGGTAAAAAGAAAAATCCAATTATTATAGGATGTATGTTTCCGGATCAAATGCAAAACATGGTTCCAGGAAATCCTGCAGGCTCAACATTTGGAACAGATGTTCCACTACCTGTAGCAGAAAAAAATAGAAGTTCCGATGACAAAAGTCAAGGTAAAAATGTTCAAAGACCTCTTAATCCATACATTACATATCCAATAGTAAAACAAGGATTAATAAAAGACACAGTAAGAGGTACAACAACTGCAGGTGCTAGAAGAGAAAGCCCTTCACAAGTTTATGGTATATTAACACCTGGTCCTATGGACAAAAATGTTGACACAAGTGCAATGGACGGAACAAACAGATTAGGTGGTCACAGTTTTGTAATGGATGACCATTTAGACCAAAGACATATTAGATTAAGAACAGCCGGTGGTGCTCAATTACTATTAGATGATACAAATGAAATTGTTTATGTTATTAATAGCCCTGGTACTGCTTGGGTTGAATTATCTAAAGACGGTTCTATAAATGTATTCAGTGACGAAGACTTAAACATGAGATCCACGTCAAATATAAACATTAGAGCAGACCACACAGTTAATATAGACGGTGGTGTTAGAGTAAACATAAATGCTGGACTATTAGAATCTGCAGGAAGTAATGTGGACACATTGAAATTAGGAGCAGAAACAGGCGGAGATATTTTCATACAATCAGGCGGAACAATAAATCAATTAACAAACAATACTATAAAATTAGAAACTAGAGAAGGTGACATCACAGCAAGAACACCTGCCACAGTTGCTTTGTTTGGAGAAAGTTCTATTAAGACAAAAACAACTGGTAGCACAACTATTCAATCAGGTGGAGACTTTTTTGCAAGTCAATCAGGAAGTGGTCATATTGTATCAGGTGGTCAAAGTTTTGTAAAAGGTTCAACAGTACATTTGAATGATGGTGGCTCTCAAAGCCAAGGAGTAGTGCCTGGTCCTATAACACCACTGACAGTGAATATTTTTAAAGATGAACCTATGAGTATTCCTGTATTTGCTTATGACCATGAGAACCCAGGAACTAAAAATCCAATACCAACTGGAGGTGTTAGAAAATCAGATCCAGGTGAATTACCTGCTGATATATCAGACCCAGCAAATAATTATAAAGATGAACGTGGAGAAAAAATAGATGTTGCAAGTACAACAACAATGATAACAACCAGAGAACCTTGGTTTAATCATTTAAGAGAAGATAAGACAGTACCTACTCCATACACTCAAAACCAACAAGATGTGGACAGAGATTTAGGAAGAAGATATCCACCAGCAACGTCTGGTACAGGTTATGAAGGACCTGATAGTGTTGTCAATGATGACGGTACATATGAACTAGGCACTGGATTTGATGGTGTTAAAGGAGGTCAATTAGATGAGCATGTTAGAAAGCAATATTTTGATCCAACAACAGGTGCACCTAAAACTCCTACAACTGCTTTTCAAATGACACCAGACTATGCAACCATGCCAAATATGCAATGTAAAACAATGGCAGGGGGTGATTTAAAACAAGCATTCGAAGGACAAATTTCTCCTGCACTTACAGACGGTATATCAACATCATGTCACTTTAGTGCAGATGAGGTACCATTATCATTTGCAGGTGATTTTGATAATATACCACCAGATATGGGCGGTGCTACAGTAATGGGATATAAACACATATTGGGAGAAGAAGAAAGAGAAGCAGGTTGTATTATGTTTGGAGATGGAAAAAACTTCGATCCATTGGCTGACACAACTTTATATCCTGATAACGGAGCAAAACCTATTAGTGCAAGTGAAGTATCAAAAATTATTGCTAATGAAGGACCAGGAAAAGATTTAAGTAAATATGGACTGCAAAAAGCCAGCACAGTATTTCCAGAGTTTGGTAGCAATGATACTGCTTATGTTTTAAAAGATAACAAAATGAAAAGTTTTATCACTGTAAACGGAAATAAACATGGTATAAGCAAACAGGCTAGTAAACGTTTATTAGCAAATGATTTAATTCAACATGGTATAGGTGTACAGCGAGTTGTTAAAAAGCCAATGTCTTTAGGACAAATGGCAGGAATGACTATGCTACATCATCACTTAGGACCAACTGTATTTAGAACTCATCCTGTGATTAGTTTAATGAATGGCAGTAATAATAGCACTAAGAAAAACATTGCTAGAATGTTCCTTTATGACAGAGGTGATTCATACGACTATGCTTCTAAAGGGCAATTAATGAGTTACTTGTTTCAATCTTCAGACAAGATGTGGCCTAGAATTGTACAAATATTGGGAACCCAAAAAGAGTGGCAATGGAAAGCCTCTGATGTAATAGACTTACATCGACAAGCAAAACGACTTAGACCTTACAGTTAAATTTTTCTTTTAATAATCTTAATTCTTTTTCTAAATCAGAAACTCTAACGTAGGCTCTGTATTTGCCGTCTTGTTCTTCTTTTACTGATTCTCTCAAAAAATCATTTTCTTGTTGTAATGCTATCAAATTATTATTTGCTTGTACTAGCATTACTCTAAGTTCTTCTTCAAGTGTATTATTTAATGTTGTGTTTACGTTACTCACTTAAAACTCCAAAGGTGTGATGTTTAATTATATTTACCGTGTCATAACACAAGAGTACTTCGTTGTGGCTCAAAGGAACTTCAATTGTTTTGCAGTTTGAAAATCCTTCAGGTACTGACCTTTGAGTCAACAAAGTAAGTAATCCATCATTGGCGGCACCCATACCTGCTAAATCATTTCCTGAACCACCTTCTGCTCCAGTTGTTACTACATTCAAAATTGGGATATCTAATTTTAGTTCTTGTATAGATTTTATAAAATTACTGTTAGGCTTCATGTTCATAAACAATTTGCTTTGTCTAAAAACCATACTGAGCCAACCAGCAGTTCTACTTCCGTTCCAAGGAGAACTTAATGTAACTATGTTTTGAATTTTATCATTTCTACTAGCAAACAATGATGCTAATAATCCACCATAACTATGAGAAATAATAAAAAATGGCTCAACACCAAATTTGGCATGAGTTTTCATTTCAAATCTTTTAAGAATATTCTCTGGATCTTCCTGTGTTTGATATTCTAATTCTATTAAATTGTGTTCAGGTAGAAAGATTTGTAAGTAATTAAAACTGTGTCCGCTCTGTCCCGAGCCATGAATGAATGCTACATTAGGTAAGTTCTGCATCTACGATAAGTTTCTCCATGTCTAAAAGTTCTGATGGAATGGAGTTTTTGGGCTGACCAACCATATTGACCATTTCAAATAGTACATATTTCTTGGTGTGGTAGTCAAAAATACCGATGGAATGCACTCTTTTATTGCGGTAGTGCATCATTTTACGGAATCTTGGACCGTATCCTGTAGTCCATTTATATCCGTTTTCCGCAATAAGTTTGTTGGCTTTATGGGCCTGTTCAACAATGTTGTTAAACTTTTCTAGAATGTTTTTCATTTGTTTTCCTATGTATGACAAAAACATGCATAATTTCTTATGCTCTCAGTATTATGTAGTAAAACATTGCCAAAGTCAACCTTTTTTTTGGCTATATTAAAACGTGTTTTAACTGACATAGATAAATATTGATATGGCAAACATTTACAAAGGCTTTAGTACAAAGGACAGGATTAGACCACCATACACATTAACAAATGGTGAGGCTGTAAAAACTGACCTACTCAATGAGTTATATACCAGAAAAGGCGAACGTGTAATGCGTCCTAATTATGGTACATCAATTTATGACTTAATAATGAATCCTTTAGACGATTATGTTGAACAAGAAGTAAGAGAAGAAGTTCAACGTATCTGTTTGAAAGATCCTAGAGTTGAAATTGAAAGTGTATTTACGCAAGTAATAGACCACACAATTAGAGTTCAAGTACAATTATTATTAAAGCCTTTTTTAGATGAAGATACCTTGTTTATAGAATATACACAAGATAGCAAAGAGATTTAAACATGGCATTGAGCAACAGACAGAACAATTTATTCGCGGCAGAAGATTGGGACGTAGCCTATCAGGCATATAGCCAAGTAAACTTTCAAGCATACGATTTTGAAACAATTCGTACTGCAATGATTGAATACATTAGGACTAACTTTCCAGAAAACTTTAACGACTACATTGAAAGTTCTGAGTTCATTGCTATCATAGAATTGTTAGCATATTTGGCTCAAAGTATTGCATTCAGGATGGATGTTAATACTAGAGAGAATTTTTTAGAAACTGCAGAAAGAAGAGACTCAGTATTCAAACTAGCAAGACAATTAGGATACAATCCAAAAAGAAATATTGCGGCTAGTGGCTTGCTAAAAATAGTAAGTATTTCAACAACAGAACCATTAACAGATAGTGCCAGTACACAAATTGGAAACAGAACTATCACATGGAACGATGCTAACAATCCAGATGCATACGAACAATTCATTACAATAATGAATAGTGCATTTGGTAATGTCAACAGATTTAGTAAACCTGTAAAAACAGGTTCAATTAATAAAATTATTACCGATTTATATGAAATTAATACTGCAATCAATCAGCCATTTGTTTACAAGTTTAAAAAGAATATAAACGGTATTAGTAGAGACTTCGAAGTTGTAAATGCAGACTTTGAAGACAACAGTCACTTTTACGAAAAACATCCTGATCCAACTAATAACTTTGGTATTGTTCATAGAAATGATGGTTTAGGATTATCAAGTACCAATAACGGATTTTTCTTAATGTTCAAACAAGGTACTCTTAACTCTGCAGAATTTAATTTTGAAGATCCTGTAGAAAATAGAAGACAACTTATTGGTGCAGAAAATATAAACGAAACGGACGTTTATTTCCAACAAGTAAGTGACCAAAATGTAGTTTTGACAAAGTGGCAAAAAATTCCAAATACAGTTGGACAAACTTTACAATTTAATACTTTAGCAAAAAACACTCCTTTATTGTATGCAATACAAAACGTAGGAGTAGAAGGTATTGAATTACAATTTGCAGATGGAAACTTTGCAAATGTTCCAGTTGGAAACTACAGAGCATTTTATAGAGTAAGTGCAAATGAAAGATACAGCATACAACCAGATGATGTCGGCGATGTCGTAACAACTGTGCCTTATGTAAATCAAAGAGGTGAAAGTTATGTCTTAACAATTACATCTAGATTGCAAGTAGCAATCAACAATGCATTGCCAGAAGAAACATTAGCAGGTATAAAAGAAAGAGCACCACAAAGTTTTTATGCACAAGACAGAATGGTGTCAGCACAAGATTATCAAGTGTTGCCTTTAGCAAAAAGCACAAACATAGAAAAATTAAAAGTTACTAATAGAACACATGCAGGGCATAGTAGATATATTGATATCACAGATCCTACAAGTACATTCCAAACTACAACGTCAATTGCAGAAGATGGTGCATTGTACAAAGAAAATATTTCAGGCTCAGGATCATTTATCATAGACAACAACAATACGGCTGTTGAGCAAATTGAAAAAGTACTTCCGCTGTATCTTAAAAATCTAGAATTACAAGATTTTGTGTACAGTGACTTTAGAGACCAATGGAAGGCTACACAACCAAATAAATTTTTACTGGATCAGTATGGTATAAAATGGAATACATTACCAAAAACTGACAGAAACGATACAGGATATTTAACAGAGACATTTACTAATGTAGGTACTGTTAGTGACGTTAATATAGCAAATCCAAATTTAGCATTAATACAGCCAGGGCATTTAATAAAATTTGTTGATCCAAATGATATAACAAAATATCAATGGGTAAAAATTGTTTCTATTAGAGACAATGGTAGACGTGTAAGTTCAAGCACAACAGCAGATGGTCCTTTTAGACTTAGTGAAAATGTAAAAGACGGATTTTTAGGTAATGAAATTATTACAACATTAAGAACAAGATTTTACGAAGTTGAACAAGCAAGACTTAAAACAGCAATCGAACGTAAACAAACATTTGGTTTAGGTTACGATGCAACTGCTGATTTATTTTATATTATTAACAATAATAATTTAGACTCTAAGAGTACTTTTAGTGTAGGTAATGCAAAAGACACATCAGGTAATCAAAGAGACAGAAGTTGGATTATAAAATTTACATATGAATCTATAGATACATTATCATATAGATATAACGTAGAATTACGTGGAACAAGATACATTTTTGAAAGTTTTGAAGATGTAAGATTCTACAACATAAATGAAAATAGAATTGTAGATAGTTTTACAGGTAGAGCAAAATACGATACACTAGAACTACCAACAATGAATACAAAAGGTACCAGTATAGAAACTTTTGAGTGGAGAGATACATCAACAACTCCAGACTTTATTGGAGACAAATGGTATTCAACTAGTGATGGTGTAACATTCTCTGATATACCTTTAAAAACCAGAAGTATAAAATATGACCAAGTTGAGATAGACGTTAATACTAACTTTGGACTATTCCGAAACGCAGATTCTTCGGCTAATGTATTTGTAAACAATTACAATATTACTTTAGGCACAAATTTTGACACGTCAGATTCTACAAGTAATATAAACGTTACTATTGCAAACAATACAGGTGTAATACATAGTTTACCAGATAGCATAAACATCGATTTTACCAGTAGTACATTTGGTCATAACATTTTAGATGCAAACGGTAACATCAGTTATAAGCATAACAATACAGTATATACAGCAGGTAATATTGCTAACATGGGCGGAGGTCACATTTATGTTGCAAACGCAAATGTTTCAGGACAAACAGGTACATTAGTTGTAACAAATTTTGATACAAATAGACACTATGCTTTAGACAGCAGTGGTTTATCAAGTAAAGATGTTATAAACATTAATTATATAAGGTCAAAGGACAAATTAGATAAGCCTATTACATGGGCGGCTGTTAAAAACTTTACATACTCAGACGGACATACTGATGCAAGAAAAGTACAAGTAACACCGTTTAATTCAACAAATGATGACAGTCCAGATAATCCAATTCAATTTTCGGATTTTGTTGGGCCACAAGATATTGTATTATTTGAAGATTTCAACAGTTTCGATGGATATACATATACAAAACCTGTAAAAGCAGGAATATTAGATTTAAGAAGAGAACCAGGTGTAAACTTTAGCACTGACTATACAAGAATAGCAGGTGATTCGACTGGTAATGCCGAAGGACTAACTGGAACATATTATAATGTTGCAGATTATGAATACTTTTTAGTAAAATCAGAAAGCATCATTGGAGCATCGAACGGTTTTGATAATACTGCTGGAAAATTACATAACAAAAAAGTTTATGCTGTAGACACAGGCAAAGTATATTTAATGTCTTACAGTAGTACAAATTTACAAGTAGTAAACCACTATGAGAGTTCTACACACAGAGCAAAAGTTGGTAAGAGTTTTACGCAAAACACAAAAGAAGATAAAGTAGATAATGTTTTGTTTAAGTGGACTCACATTGCAAACAATGACCAACGTATTGATCCTAGTATTAGTAATGTACATGAAATGTTTGTACTAACTAGCACATACTATGAGCAAGTAAAAGCATATCTTAATGTTCCAGGTACACCGTTCCCAGAAGAACCTAGTACACTAGAACTTGAAACAGAATTTCAAAATTTAGAAACATTTAAATCAGCAAGTGACCAACTTTTATTTAAGAGTGGTAGATTTAAAATGTTATTCGGCGATGATGCCCCAGCAGAATTACAAGCAAGATTTAAAGTTGTAAGATTGCCAGGCACAAGTTTAAGTGATAACGAAATTAAAACAAATATTATTAAAGCAGTAAACAAATATTTCAATATTGATAATTGGGAGTTCGGTGATACTTTTTACTTCACAGAACTCAGTAGTTATATACATCAAGAAGTAGGTAACACAATAGGAAGTATAGTAATTGTTCCTAAGAAAGCATCAGGTGTATTTGGAGATTTATTCCAGGTAAAATGTGATAGTGACGAACTGTTCTTAAGTACAGCAACAGTTAATGATATTGACATTGTAGATAAAATTACAAAAGAAAATATTAAACCAAACTCTGCTACACCTTCATTTACGTCATACAAGAATCCAACGTCAGAAGTTGGACCTTTTGCAATTAATGGATACTATCCATTATATCCGACAGAAGAAGCGGCTAACTTTGCAGGTAACGGAACAAGTCATCAACATGATTTCTTTGGAAAAACATTCTACATGCCAAACGGTATTACATTCTATCATGGAAACTACACAGAAGAAGAAGGTACTGCACAAGCATCTACAACTTCAACAAGTGATGTAACAAATAATACTATTTCAGGTACAAGTGCAACAAGTGGATCCGGCGGATCTAGTTACTCAGGCGGAAGTGGTTCCGGCGGTAGTGGCGGCTCCGGTGGAGGTGGAAGTGGATATTAAGACTAATGGCTGAAAAAAAATATACAAAATTACCGGTTACCCATCAGACTCCTGTAATCAAAAACTTTTTTGATACTACAGTCGAGCAACTATTCAGTAAAGCAAATATTGAAAGTGTATCTGCGTACATAGGTAAAAAAGACGAAGACTTATTTACAGCAACAGATACATATATCCTTCAACCTACTGCTGACAGAGATAAGTTTAGTTTAGAACCCGTAGTAAACAGTATTGACCAAGAAACAGGTTTAAACACCAACTTGATGTTTTATGAGGATTACATCAATGTATTAAAAAGTTATGGTGTAGATACAAAAAATCAAAACACATTGTTTGATACACAGGCATATTCATTTATGCCTCCAATTAACGTTGACAAATTTATAAATTATCAAGAATACTTTTGGAGTCCTGCAGGACCTACACCAGTTATTGTTTCAGGCACAAGTACAAATCCTATCAATATTGAAAAAGATATTTTAGGTAAAAAGTCTTACACAACACCTCAAGGTACAGTATTAAAAAATGGCATGGTTGTTACTTTTAGTGGAAACTATGTAATTCCAACTAGATTCAAAGATGATAAAAGATTTATTGTAGAAGGTGTCGGTGAAGGAATTATACTGCATAATAAAGAACAAAACTTTGCTACAGTTTTCAGTACTGAAGACTATATTCCGTATGACCAAACAATTATAGATCCTAATAACGATACACTAATAAATGATACTAAATTTTTAAGTGGTGGTCTAGTAGGTGTTACAAATTATATTTCAACAGACGGCACATGGCCCACACCTGATTATACAGAAGACCAAGTAGATGCTACAACAAGACAGAAACTTTGGGACGGTTATGTTGCACCAGTAGGTTCTTTCTTAAGATATGTAGCAGGTGGTGTAGGAGCATTTGATACTATGCCATATGATAGTGATAATACTCAAGAAAATACAGACTACATTGTTATGCAACGTGCATCTAAAGACAATAATGTATGGAGTAGAATTAACTTTTGGCATCACAAACAAAACTTTTTAGATGTTGGTGACCAATTACCTGCAAAAGACAAACGTGCTATTAGACCTATTATTGAATTCGACAGAGATATAGAATTATATAACTTTGGTACTTTAGGAAAATTTGCTGTAGAAATAAGTGCTGAAGGTTCGAACAAATCAGAAGTACTAGGCAGACCTAACGGTTCCACAATAGATGATGTTACTTTACAAGTAGGTAACTTTATAATGTTCCCAGGAGAAGAAACAAATGTTGCACAACATGTTTACTTGATTGGAACAGACGGAAGTGAAAACGTAACATTAACTAGAAAACCTGCTGATAATAATCCTGCTGGAGCAGTTGACGGTGATTCAAACTTTGTTCCTTATACTGCGGCAGTTGGTGATGTTATAACAGTAAAATTTGGTGCAAGATACACAGGTATAGAATATTACTGGTCAGGTATAGATTGGAAAAAAGGACAACAAAAATCTAAAATAAACACACCAATTAAATTTAACCTTTATGATAAAAATAAAGTAGCATTAGATAATGATAGTACATATCCTAGCAGTACATTTGTAGGTAATGAAATCTTTGGTTATACAAAAGCAACAACAAATACAACTGAAGATCCTGTGTTAGGATTTCCTTTAGAATATAAAAACTTTAATAATTTTAGTGAAATATCTTTTACAAACTATATTGATGATTATTTTTATTCATACGTTCCTTTTGGTGGAACTGCAAAATCTCAAATACAAGGATATTTGTATTACAAAAAAATAGAACAAAATGGAGACATTACATTTGATACAGCATGGCGTCCATTAAAGGAAGATTTAAAGCAAAAAGTTGAAGACAGATATGTTATAAAAGATGCAGACGTATCAAATGAAAAAACTCTCTTTCACATATCAGCAGTTCCGAAAAATAGTGATAGTAACGAATTAGGACTAGTAGAAAAAAGTATTAGAGTTTATGTAAATGGTGTACGCAAAACTGACTTTAGTTATGATGCAAGTCAAGTTGCAATTAAATTTGCTTCGTTTACATTTAGTAAATTAGATATTATAGATATATTTACTGAGACTGTTACAGGTTTTGTAGAAAGTTCAAAAACAAATGGAAGATATAATGTTGCAAAAAGTTGGCACAGTAATTTAGACAATGTTGATTTACTAACTGTATCTCAGCCTGAATATTTAGAGCATTTTAAAAACTTTGTAGAAAATCAAGAAGACATTACAGGCGATCCTTTAGGTGGTAATAACTTTGATAATATTTCAAAAGATTTAAAATATGCCGACACATTGATTCAATCAGATGATGATTTACAATTATCTGCATTCTTGTTTAGCAACGATAAATTTAATATCAAAGACAGTATAGATTTTTGTGCAGAAGAATATGTAAAATATAAAAACAGATTAAAAAAAGAAATTGTAAAATTTGTAGATAACAATGATTATTCCAATATGTCTTATGGAGAGATGTTGGAACTTGTGCTAGAAAATGTTATTGCATTTAATCAAGGAAAAAATGTTTTCAATGATACCTTTATGGCGGCATTTGGAGACCAGTATATAGAAGAAAAAATTGTTATTAACAATGTATTGAAAAAAGAATATACATTAACAAACTATTTAGATTTAGATAAAGTAGAAAATACAATTTTTGTTTATGACCATGATGCAAACAACATAGAAAAATTATTGTGTGTCGATGTTGACTATAGTATATCAAGTGCAAATGGTGTAGTAACAATTACATTCGATCCAAGTTATGTTTTAACATTGGGTAACACAATAAAAGTTAGACTGTACGATACTAACAGAGAAAGTACACAGACTCCGCCTACACCTAGTGTATTGGGATTGTATCCACTTTATTATCCAGAAATAATAAATGACACATCATTTGTAGAACCAATACAAATGGTAAGAGGACATGACGGAAGTAAAAGTGTTGCAGTGGGCGACGTACATGATTATATTTTATTAGAATTTGAAAAACGTGTGTATAACAGCACATTACAACAATTTAGAAATAATGACAGTTTACCTGACTTAAACGTTACAGACATAAGACCTGGTAGATTTAGAAATACAGGCAGAAGTAGAGATGAGTTTTATGGATTGTTAAGAAATAATTTTAATTTCTATATAACAAGAAATGAAGTAGATTTTGTAAAGAATGAATTTTATCAAGCAGATAATCTATTTACATGGAATTACAATTACGGAACAGAAAAGCCTGCTCATTGGAGAGGTATATATGAATCGTGCTATGACACGGAGAGACCACATACACATCCTTGGGAAATGCTTGGGTTTGTTAGAAAGCCAAGTTGGTGGGAAACACAATACGGTACAGATTACAGTTACCCAACCAACAAAGCAATGTGGAAAGATTTAGAAGAAGGTATTATTAGACAAGGTAACAGAGAAAATGTTACAAATGATAGATATAAAGAAAATAATCCTTACAGAAGAATAGGATTAAAATTTGAAATACCAGTAGATGCAAGTGGTAATTTACTTGCACCAGCAAATATTATTAGCACATCATCAACTACAAAAACAATTACTTGGGTAGAAACAACTAGTGGTACTGCATCAGCAAGTGCAAACACATTTATAATAACTGATGGTTTATCTGTTAGTGAAGTTGGTTCTAATATTAATATTACAACTAATAACATTATCAATCATACCACAGGTACTTTTCCAACAACAGATAATACCAATTTTATAGAAGATAAAGAATTAAAGTACAAGGTATCTTTAAAACCTGCACAATACAATCCTGCAAATTCTTCTTATGCAAATGCAACTACCACAGGTAGTAGTGTAAAAGGTATTGCAGTAAACGGAGCATTAATAACAAATGCTAACACAGGTATCACTCACAGTGATAGCACTAGTTGGCACTACAATGCACTATACAGGAACGAAGTAAGCAGAGATAGTAAAGGTGGTGCTCCTGACAGTAATAATATTTACGGTTATGTGCAACCTAGTGCAAATGTTACAGGAGCAACAGGATATTCATCAACAGAACATTCACCAATCATAGGTTGGGCATTGGATGGATTTCCAATTTATGGTCCTTATGGATATGAGGATAGAGGAAATGTCTTAACCAATATAGTAAGAATAGAAAGTGGTTATAGTTTAAAAACTGTAAACAGAGACACAATAGCAACTGGCCCGGGTGGTTTGCCCACAGGTGAATTTATAGAAGATTATGAATATTCTTCAAACTCACATGGACTTGACCAATACAATGGTCGTTATGGTCCAACACCTGAATTCCCAAATGGAACTTATTACTATGTAGCAACAATAAATGCTGACCAAACACCAGCATATCCATATACTGTAGGACCTAGTTTTGCTGATACACCAGTAGACGTAACTACAAATGCAACAGGCACAACTACTTTAGATACTGGTACTGCAACATATAATTTAACAAGCACATTAACAACTACATATAGTGCTAACAGTTCACTAACGAATAAAGATTGGAAATACAGCGACGGTGCTCCTGTAGAAAATGCATGGAAAATATCAGAAGGATATCCTTTTGCTGTAGTTCAATCCCTTTTACTTGCCAAGCCAGGTAAGTTTGCCAGTGTGTTTGCTGATCCTAGAAAAATTGTTCGAAGTTCAGCAAACACCAACCATTTACTTGATAAAGATACTGGCAGAAGATTAAAAAGCAAAAATGTTAAAATACATGGCGAAGTAAATGGCAATGATGTAACCACATATACTGTTGGTTATACACAATTTATAGATTGTTTCTTAAGATTTCAAGGACTTAACACTACTGGTGAATTTGTAAGACCGTTTAGAAGTGTAAACAGTAAACTTGGACACAAGTTTGGTGGTTATGTAGATAAAGACACAATGACTGTATTCAGTGACAGTTATAGTTCAACAGGTAATAGTTCAAGTTTAATTCTTCCACAAGAAGATATTCAAGTAGATGTACATGTTGGACCTTATAGCACAACAAACGATTTCACAGGTGTATTAATTACTTTAACTGAAGATAAAAAATATAAAGTTGAAGGTTATAATAGTGTAAAAAGATTTTTTGAAATTGAAGAAAGTAATAAAGTAAATGGCAGACTAACAGAAGTAAGTGTTGGTGGTGAACCGGCTGACTATGCCAACTTTGATAATACAGCAAATTATCAACAAGGCACAATAGTAAAATCAGGATTTAATTTTTTCCAAGCATTAAAATTTGCAGGTAAAGGTGTAAGTGTAACAGATACAACTACATGGCAAAGACTGTCTTCATTGCCTATGGTTAATGCCGCAGAAGCAACATTGTATTTAGATGGTACAGGCAAAACTTTAAAAGTTGAATACGGCACAGTTTATGATACAGTGAACGAATTATTTGACTTCCTAATAAGTTTAGGAAGAAAACAATCAAGTATGGGATATGATTTTGGTGAATTTAATTCAGAAATAAATGATGTCAATGACTGGTTGTACAGTGGTAGACAAATGTTGTTCTGGAGTATTGGTAATTGGAGTCCAGGTAACACAATTAATTTAAGTCCAGCGGCTGGTGGTATTAAGTTCTCATCTAAAATGGGAAGAGTAAGCAAAATTATAGATGTTGACCAAAGTCAATACAGCATACTTGATGAAGAAGGCAAAAATATTAAAGCCACAGAATGCGAGATTATAAGAGACGGACAGAATTTAGAAATAAGACCTCCTGAAGGCAAACAAATTTATGGCTTAATATTGTACACAAATGAAATTGAACATGCAATGACAGTTTCTAATAAAACAATATTTGGCGACACAATTTACAATGATGTTCTAAACCAAAGACAAAGAAGATTAAAAATTAAAGGTAAAAGAACAAAGAATTGGAACGGAACATTAACAGCCGAAGGTTATGTTATTACAACAGATGGCTTGAAGCCAAACTTTGATACACTTGCAGGCGATATGGGCAAATACAATGAAATTGGACATGTGCCTGTAGAAAAACAAGTTTATGAAGCAAGTAGAAGACAGTATGGTTATAATGAAAGAAAATATTTAAGAGAATTTGAATTAACGCAAGATGACCAATATGATTTTTATGTTGGTATGATAAGAAGTAAAGGTACTAAGAACAGTTTAGAAGTATTGTTGAACAGTGAAAAAGTTTTAGTACCAGGTAGTGTTAATGTATATGATGAATGGGCTCTTAAGTCAGGTGATTTTGGTGATGTAGATAATTTCCAAACAATTGACATGAAGATTACTGATTCAGAAATTACAAATGAAAGACAATTAATACAAATTGCATATCCAGAAGACACAGTAAGTAAAGTTAAAGAAGTTGAAGTTTTAGATAGAACAACTAAATTCTATCAAAGACCTTTCTTAGAAATTGAACCACCACCTGCGGAGATTCCAGGAAGTTTTGAATATGGCGGAGGTACTACAGCACAGGCAACTGTGAACATTGGTGCTGATGGTAGAATTTCAGATGTAACAGTTACTGAACCAGGATATGGTTACACAATTAATCCGTCAGTGACAGTTATTGCCGCTCAGTTATTAACAGCGAATATTACAACACAGTTCTTAAAACCATATGCAGTATCTACTTCAAATGTAAATGTTAGTGCATTAGCAAGTGCAAGTAATATTTTAATTACAGACCACTTCAGTGCAAATACAAATACTGAAATTGATTTAAGTAATGTGTCCACAACTGAAGATGTTGTGACAGCAATTAATACTACAGCAGGTGTAAATGCAAATATTGTTGCATCATCTGTTAGAACAATAGCAGGAAATGTTGAAAGTTTCTATCTCACAATTAAAGGTGACGATTTCACACTTGCAGAATCAGGTGCTGGTAATACATTAGCAAATGTTTTAAACATAGAAAGCAAACGTTATCAACCTAGACAACGTTACAGTTTTGAAACTGCAAACAGTACAGCACAAAACGATGTGATTGTTACTGTAGATGGAAATGCTACAACAGGAGGCACTGATTGGGTATTTGATGCAGGTAGTAGAACAACTATACCAGTTAATTCTTTATTATCAGGAAATGTATCACAGTCATACACATTTACTCCAATAGATGTATCAGATGGCGAATCAACAACAGATGCTATTGCGGCAGACAACTTAACAATTATAAACGGTAGTTACCCTCACATTGATGTTGAAATAAATGGAGTAAAATTACCAGAGACAAACGAAGAAGCATTGTTTACTATAACAAGTAATGCTTCAGCAAATACATCTACAATTAACTTTTTAGATGTTGGTGCTTTACCCAACGCACCTATACAGCCTAATTCAAAAATTGAAATTATAGAAAGAGGCACAATAGACTTAGAAGACACTTATCAAGGTGACTTGCCTGGAAGTTCAATGAACATCAAAGTACAAGCCAACGATGCCTTAGCGGCTAAGTTGGAACAAATGAGAACATTTGAAATTTATCCAGATGCTAAAGGTGACGCCACATTATTAATTGACGTTGACGATGCAGAAAGGTTACCAGTAAGACCAACAGACATGGCAGAAAAAGGACTATGGCCCACAACGTCAAGTGTTAGTTATTTGGGTATAGTAGATTCTAAATACAACACATTGCCTAATGCAGGTTATGTGTCCAGGTATAATGTTCAATATCAAGCATTTGACATTTACGATTTTGAAAATTTATTTGATGTTACACAACTAGATAGTGCAACACAACTACCAAAAGAAGGCAACGTAGTTCACTTTGCTAAAGGTGAACATGAAGAGTTTGATGTTTACAGATTGTCTAACACTAGTTCAAATGTTTCTTATATAGAATACGATGAGGGTAAAGGCACAACATTCCTATGGACAGATAATAGTTTGTCCAATGTGATTTTAGATGGTAACGAATTATCAAATACTAGTGCAGATTACGACCATACAAAATGGTATGATTATGTATTAGCACTAAAAGGAAAATATATACTAGATCCTTATCACAAAGAATTACAAACAGTAGAAGGTAATCCAGTTTATGTTACAGACCAATTAGAAGTTGACCACCCAGTTACAAGATTCGTAAGTGAGGAAAAGGTTGCAGAATCATTTGTTGAAATGGGTAACATTACTCATACAGTACCTGACGTAAAAAGTATTAAAAGTATTGTACCACAACTAAGTGGTAATATTATAAGTGCAACACCAGTTGCTATACAAAATGCAACACAATTTGCAAGAGCAAATGTTATTACAGCAACTTCAAATATTTCTATAGCAAGAAGTGTAGAAGCAGATCCAAACACACAAATTGTATTCAATAATAGATTAACATTTGATATTGGTAGCGGAGAAATAGAAGGTGTACAACTTGGAGACTACTTAAAGTTTGCAGACTCAGGAGGTTCAAACCTAAATGCAAATGTTTTCCAAGTTGCTAGAATAAAACCTGAAGGTAAAGTTTCATTATATGCAAATGCAACAGTATTGAATGGAATGACATCTATAATTCCTAAATCTACATTATCATTTATAAACTTTGGTAAAAACAGAGAAGCAAATGCCAATGTAGATTATGCAGTACAAGTTGTTGCTAAAGGGCACGAATTTAGAGAAGGTGATAATGTTGTATTTAACGTAAACAATTTAGGTGGCTCTGCAGGCACAGAATTTACAATCAAAGATAGCAGAACTGACAACACATTCTTTTTAGAATCTGCACGTTTTGGAACTAATACAGCATTGAATGTTATCACTGATAGTGCTACACTTTCACATGCAAATACAAAAATAAAAATTACAGCAGTACCAAATGAAATGTCAACTAAGGGAGGAAGTTTTCCATTAGGAGAACATTTACAGCCTGGACTTAGTGTTAAGTTCATAGATACATCTGGAACAGAATTAAATGGTAACTCATTTATTGTAGATAATGTAAGAAGAGAAGTTACCACAGTTGACCAATTAACATCTGCTACAGGAGTATTTGCAAATGTTACTGCACCTATAATTAAAACAGTTGAAAGTGCTGTATCTAATAATACACTTGTTCCAGTAGTAGATTCTACTGCAATAGAAAATAATATATTGACACCTGTTACACCAGGTATGTACATGTGGACAGAGGACTCTATAGATCCAGTAGAAGTAAAACAAGTAGCATTTGACCTAAGCAATGTTGGTAGTGAGCCTGTTAGGATTATTAGAGATGCTAATGCAACAGCAAATGTTATCACAATTTCAAACACAGATGGTATTAGTGTAGGAGATAAAGTATTAGTTTCAGGTGTTATAGATCCTTCTTCAAACATCACAGTTGCAAGTATTTCAGGATCAAACATTACATTGTCAGAAAACATACAATCAAAAACTAACATACTAACTCCACCATCAGGTTCACCAGAAGGTACAACAATCGTAAACGATGACTTTAGTACATTTAAAATTGTTTTAGCAAATGGCATAGAAATTAGAAGCGATGAAGCATTAAAATTCAGACATGATGGTGATGGTAAAGTTGCAAATGTAGTGTTAGCAGAGCCTGTTACATTAGACATGAATTCTACTGTACACTTTA
>CEOV01021129.1_pt1 | contig 22155 bp, 13 predicted proteins | sample 530631 | NCBI WGS metagenome assembly CEOV01 (sample SAMEA2620756, study PRJEB7988) | marine metagenome | isolation source: saline water (ENVO:00002010), including
AAATCATTAAATGATCTGTTTAAAGAACGGATTGGAGATGCTTATGGTATCAAAGGCTTAAGCTATGTCAAACCCAACGATATAAAACTAATACCAGGATATACGGGAAGAGACGGGTTTTTAAGAGAAGTCCGTGATGGAGAGCTTGATATTTTTGGAGGTGATGTGCCAAGATACTATCCTGAAGATAAATTATTTTTAGGAGGAGAGGGAATGCTTGGTACAGCAAATGGATATATTAAGTTCATGCGCTATTTATTTTTTAAAAACCAAGATTCATTCTTAAACAAAAATACTATTAAAATGATGTTCTCTGAGCCAAATGTTGAAAAAAATGATTATGGATATAATACCGGATTCGGTATGTATTTAACTAGCAAAACACATGAGTATGAAAAGGACATATTGAGAGTTGGGGGTTATGAAAAAACAGGATCATGGGTGGATAGAAAAAATAATTTAATTGGTGTGCTTTTTTCTCAAGCAAATGAAACAAGAGATAAGGAAGGACTTGCTAATCGGATGGAGCAAGATTTTAAAAAGGAACTATATAGACAGTTAAATAAATAAATTAAAAGGAGGAAGTAGATTACATGAAAAAATTAATAATAATAATTTTTCAAATTATGGTGTGCTTAAATGCAAAAGAAGGGTTTTATATCAACCCGGTTATATCTGGAGCCCACCCAGATCCTTCAATATGTAGAGTGGGTGATGATTTTTATATTGTCAATTCTTCTTTTGAGTACTTTCCAGGACTACCAATTCATCATAGCAAAGATCTAGTTAATTGGGAATTAATAGGGCATGGATTACACAGAGAAGATCAATGTAATGGAGAAATGAATCTTGTGGATGTACAATCAGATGGTGGTATACATGCCCCTACAATACGTTATCACAAAGGTAAATTTTATATCATCACCACTAATGTGTACAACTCTGGAGATGGTAAACCAGGTCTTATGCGTAACTTTATCATTACAGCTGAAAATCCATCCGGTCCATGGTCTAATCCACATGTTATTGAAGGTGCACCTGGGATAGATCCAGATATATTTTTTGATAGTGACGGCAAAGTATACTTTATAGGTACCCATAACCCTGGAGATATGAACGCAAATGGAATCGGTGAAATCTGGGTTCAAGAGCTTGACATAAAAAATTGGATGCTCATAGGTGAGAGGAAAACAGTTTGGGATGGAGTTTTTGGCTGTTGCACCGAAGGCCCTCATATTTATAAGGAACATGGTCTATACTATTTACTTGTAGCTGAGGGTGGAACTGGAAAAAATCATGCTGTAATGATGGCTGCGAGTGAAAATATATTTGGACCTTATGAAGAAAATCCAAGAAATCCTGTTTTAACTACTCGGCATGTTACTGAAGATTACTTTGTGAATAGTACTGGGCATGCAGACATGATTGAATTGCCTGATAAAAGATGGTATATGGTCTCATTGGGGAAGCGAAATGACCTAGATGGAGATGCAAATATGGGTCGAGAAACTTATTTAACTCCGATGGTGTGGGAACCTACCATTGTAAAATGGCAACAAGTATCAGAAACAAAATGGGAGCCAGTAAATTACCTATTTCCAGTAGCCTCTCCTCTAACTGGCAAGGTAGAGCGTTATGAAAAGCTTCCTTTTCAAGATAAACCACAATATAAAAATAATACTTTCGTGGATGACTTTTTATTTCCAAAGCTAGATCTTGAATGGACCTTTATTAGAGTACCTCAAAAGAACACATATTCATTAGAGGCAAAAAGGGGGTCACTCAGGTTATATACAAAACCAGGAACTATTGAAAATCGAAAAAGGTTTAGCATGATAGGATTTCGTCAAAGGGAAAGTGATTTCGAATATCAGGTAAAAATGGAGTTTGCGCCAAAGGATGATAAAGTAGAATCAGGAATTATTCACTATCAAAAAGAATGGAATTATCTTTCAAACACTGTCTACAAAGAAAATAAACGATTTTACTTAGAACAGAGACTAAAAGAGAAAAATAAAATAAATGAAAAGACAATAAAACGTATTCTTTTAAAAGATTACAAAAACGATATTCTTTTTAAGGTTGTATCTAAAAACGATAAGTATACTTTTTATTATTCCTTGAATAATGGCGAAAACTTTAAATACTTTACCTCTCTTGATGCTATAAAGATATTAGATAGAAATTATACTGGAGCCTTATTAGGTGTCTTTTCAACAAGTAATGGCAATAACTCGAGTGATTACGCAGATTATGATTGGGTACGCTATCATGACTTTGTAAGGTAAACTTTTTTAAAAAGTGAATTTAAATAAATTATATAAAATCCTTTTTTACCTTTTGTCTAGTATTGGCCATGGGCAAATACTACACTCTTTAAATTCAAATAGCTATGTCCAAGAGATGTTAATACATGATCCATTTCATGTTAATGAGTCAATCGACCCCGTGGAAATGTTGGAGATAGAAAATCATAAAGTTGAAACTCTTTTTGAAAATAAAAATACCGCTTCTGGTAAAGTTATCAGGTGCGAGAACAATACATTTAATTTAAATGAAGCGGTAGATGATTCCGCTTATGCTATCGTTTTCGTTTCTTTTGAAATTGAATCTAATTTGGAATCTTATGCTCACTTTTACTTAAATACGACAGATGGATTAATGTTATTTGTAAATGGGAGACAAGAGTCAGCATTTGCTGCTAATAATTTTTACGCTGACGAGGAACATGTAAAAGTAAAATTGAATAAGAAAACCAATAAAGTTATTATGAAATTATTTAACAAAGATTGGGACTGGAAGCTTAAAGTAAGAGTTCTTGATGATAATAAGGCTTTGGTTTATTCAAATAAAAAACGTAAGGCAATTGAATATTACCAGTTTTTAAATGTTGATGTTATTCCTCTTCTCAATTTGAAGTCTGACTGGACTCATAATATGATGCTTTATCTACGAAAAGGGAAATTTCCAAAATTTGTTTTAGATAAGCCTGAATTAGCAAGAAAATACCTTGGTGGAGGGTACAATATAAAAACCAGATGGTTTGATACTAATTTGAATGAGGTTTTGTATCCTAAAAATACTGGGAGATATGGTTATTACACTGAAATCGTTGGTCAAAATGGTGACACATTAAAAAAATCAGGAACATTACTATGTACTTCAAATGATTGGAATGCTTGGAGCAGTAAAATATCTGCTAAACTTGATTACATACCAGTAAATGGTATTTCGAGAGACACATGGGAAGAACATACCAATGCAATCAGTACCTTTTTAGGTCTCCAAACATTTGAGTCTTTTTTAATGCAGAAGAAGAAAATTTTATTTCTAGCTTTTCTTGATGATATGCATAAAAGTCAATTTTTGAGTGATAAAAAACACACTCCTTTGATACATGATGGTGATTATCATTCAAAGTTAAAAAAAATTATATTAGGTAAACAGAATTACTATAAAAAGCTAAAACTTCCTTCTAATACATTCAGGAAAAATAATTATCTAATCTACAAAGAAAAGAAGATCCTAGATAAAGACTCTTCCTTTACTGAAAAAATGAATAATATATGTCAAGCCTGGATTAATGATGATGGATCACCATTTGATATGGTAATCGCTAAAGATGGTGAGATTATATTTCATAACGCCTTTGGAGATGATGAATTTGGAAAATTCACAATAAATACACCAACTGAGATTGCTTCAATAACCAAACTAATTACAGGAGTATTATTTGCACAATTTGTAGATCAAGGTTTGATTGGAATTGATGATCCAGTGGGAAAGTATTTGCCCGATTTTCAAATTAGAGGACCTCAAGCCGTAACCATGCGTCACTTATTTACTCATACGGGCGGTTTTTACGGACATGGTTTATTTGGAGGAGTTCACAATCACTGGCTTGATAATACACTCTCATATATTATTAGAGAAGATACAGTTGGTACTGAGTATCGATATAATGGGACGGGTTATGACCTGGCTGGTAAAGTGATGGAAATTATCACTGGGAAAAGTGTTTTTAGATTGTTTCATGAATATTTATATGAACCATTAGGCATGAAAAACACCTACCATGAGTGGGCTTTGGGGTATAGTGTCCATACAACTGCATACGACCTTGCCATTTTAGCACAAATGCTACTGCAGGAAGGTAAATATGGTGGGAAAAAATATTTTTCAAAAGAAACATTTAAAAAACTATTACCTCTAAATCTCAAGGATATGTATCCGGATCTTCGATATAAAAATTCTTGGGATGAAAATCAGCCAAAAGGAATTGGTATCGTTATGCAAAATTGGGAAATTAAAGATAATAATTCTAAAAAATTCCTATTGAGTGATCAAGTTATTGGGCATGGATCAGCTACATCATCTGTTTTCAGAATAGATTTAATAAATAAAATTGTTATCACTCAATCAAGACGCATGGGGAAAAGTAACTTTGGTGATCATTTTTTAAAAGTTTATGAAGCGATTGATGAGCAATTAATTAGAGATTTATAATGATTATATTGAAATATATATTTATCTTGATTTGTCTTTTCCCTTTATCATGCAATTCTAAAACGGATCAAAAACCGACTAATTTTATAATTATATTTACGGATGATTTAGGATATGGAGATCTAGGCTCTTACGGTCATCCAACAATAAAGACTCCTAACCTAGACAAGATGGCGGATGAGGGAATGAGATTTACTCAGTTTTATGTAGGTTCTTCAATTTGTACACCGAGTAGAGCAGCCCTTTTAACTGGAAAGTTGCCCGTGCAAACAGGGATGTATGGCAAAAGAAGTGTTTTATTCCCTGATAATGCGGGTGGTTTGGATCCTAAAGAGGTAACAATAGCATCAGCGCTAAAAGATTATGGTTATAGTACGGCTTGTATTGGTAAATGGCACTTGGGCCACTTAAAGAAGTATATGCCACTTAACCATGGATTTGATTTCTTTTATGGTATTCCCTACTCAAACGATATGAGGCCAGAGGGTAAATGGGATTATGCTAGAGAAAACTTTCCGCCTTTGCCATTTTTAGATGGTTTTGATACGCTTGGTGTTAGCCTAGATCAGAGCAATTTTATTAAAATGTTTACCAAAAAATCTATTGAGTTTATACATAAAAATAAAAATCAACCTTTTTTTCTTTACTTAGCTCATACCGCTCCTCACACGCCTTTAATGTTATCTGAAGAAAATAAAGGTTTGAGCGCTAGAGGGTCTTATGGAGATGTTGTAGAGGAAATCGACAGAAGTGTAGGAGAAATCTTAAATACCCTCAAAAAATTAAATATTGCTCAAAATACACTAGTTCTTTTCACCAGCGATAATGGTCCATGGGGATGGGCGAATATAAATGGAGGGTCCTCTGGTTTATTAAAAGGAAATAAGGGAAGTGTTTATGAGGGAGGCTATAGAGTGCCTGCCATTGCATGGATGCCCAAATCTATTCCCAGAACAACGTCTACAGTACTTGCTTCTACTTTAGATCTATTTCCAACAATTTTATCTCAAGTCGATAAAGATTTTGAATTTAAATCCATAGATGGATTTGATATTACTAAAACGCTTTTTGAAAATAGTCCTATACGGACAGACGTTCACTTTTATCGACAAGATACTTTAATTGCATTAAGGCATAAAGAGTGGAAACTATTCATAAAAGACCCAAACCCTTGGGATGATGGGCCAAAACAAAAAGATATGCCTCTACTATACAATATTGAACATGATCCATCTGAAAAATACAATTTAGCAAAAGATTATCCAGAAATTGTTCAAAAGTTAAATATTTTATCCAAGGACCATATCAATTCAACACACAAAGCTCCTTCACAATATGAGGCCATTCTTCCAGCATATCAATCAGCTTACGATGAATACAATAAAAAGTAGCATTTTACTTTTCTCCCTCATCATAATTAGTTGTAACGCGCCAAATAAATCTGTTAAAAGATTTAATATAGTCTGGCTGGTTGCAGAGGATTTAGGTTTATATATTCCACCATTTGGAGATTCAACAATTAGTACACCAAACCTTACTCGTTTAGCGGAGGAGGGAGTCAGATATACTAATGTATACTCTGTTTCGGGAGTATGCTCTCCAAGTAGAGCCTCTATCGTCACTGGCATGTATCCATCAAGTATTGGAGCACACCATATGAGGACATTATCTCAACAGCCTGCCGCAAAAAAGAAAGGTTTAATTAATTATGAAGTAGTTTTGCCTCCAAATGTAAAAATGGTCAGTCAAATTTTAAGAGAAAATGGATATTATTGTACAAATAATCAAAAGGAAGATTACCAGTTTTATAAATCGATTACTGCATGGGATGAATCCAGCATATTTGCTCACTGGAGAAATAGGCCTAAAGAATCAAATTTTTTTTCTGTTTTTAATTTTGGAGTTACACACGAATCTAATTTATGGGACCCCTGGTACCGACACTTTGATTTAATTCCCTTTCCCCCAAGAAGAGATATTGGTAAATGGTGGGAAAAATTTTCAGAAATTGAAAAACCATTGTATGTTTCTGAATCGATTGATATCACTGTTCCTCCTTATCTGCCTAAAACTAAAGTCGTCATTGAGGATATGAAACGTATGTATTCTAATGTTGTAGAATTGGACAATAAGATTGGTTTGATCTTAAAGCAGTTAGAGGAAGATAATTTACTGGAAAAAACTGTTATTGTTTTTTACACGGATCATGGTGGACCGCTACCAAGAGAAAAAAGATTATTATATGATTCAGGAATTAAGGTACCGATGATTATTAGATTTCCAAATAGTAATCGCGCAGGTGAATTGGATAATCGAATGATAAGTTTTGTGGATTTTGCGCCCACTCTTCTCTCTTTATCAAACATAGATATTCCTAATTACCATCAAGGAAAAGCCTTTGAGGGTTATACCAAATCAAAAAAAGAGAGAATATATATTCATGCTGCGGCAGATAGATTTGATGAACATTACGATATGATCCGTGCAGTTAGAGATTCTAGGTATAAATATTTAAAAAATTTTTATCCTGAGAAACCTTATTATCTTCCTTTAGAATACAGAGAGAAGATGGGTACAATGCAACAACTTTTGATGATGGAGAAAAATAATGAATTAGACAGTATACAATCTCTGTGGTTTAGAAATGGAAAAGCTAAGGAGGAGTTGTTTGACACAGAGTTAGATCCTTTTGAACTAAGAAATCTTGCGGATAATCCAAAATATTCAAATAAATTAAAGGAATTAAGAAACGAATGTGAAAATTGGATGCAACAAATTGGCGATAAAGGTCACATACCTGAAGAAAAACTTATTGAGACCTTTTGGCCAAATAGAATACAACCAAAAACTGAAAAACCTATTGTCAAGATGATAAAAAATAATTTAGTCGTTACATGCGAAACTGAAGGAGCAAATATTGGTTATAAATACCTAAAAAGAGATTTAAAACCTTGGATTGGATGGAGGCCCTATACAAAACCTATCTATTATTCAAAGGGTGGCGATAAAATTCAATTTAAAGCCCATCGAATTGGCTATTTACCAAGCGAAAAAACTATATATTAAAAAGGTTTTATATTTTTTCTAGATGAAAATTTTTCTTAAAAATAGTCAATTTAATTTTGTCAAAACAGGTAGTTTATTCTGCATGACCTTGATCATTTTCTTTACGATTAGCTGTGATAAAAAAGAAAGTCTACAAAATGTGAGACCAAATATAATTTTGTTATTAGCAGATGATTTGGGCTATAATGAATTAGGTTCATATGGTCAAAAAATAATTAAAACACCTAATTTAGATAGATTAGCTAGTGATGGAATGATATTTACAGATTTTTATGCTGGAAATGCTGCCTGTGCACCTTCTAGAGCGGTTTTGTTAACAGGGAAAAACCCGTCAAAAGTATCAATAAGAGGAAATGCAGGATATTATGGCGATGATATTTGGGAAGGGGCCTTTTTAGATAAAGATGAATTTACTTTAGGAAAGATGTTTAAGGATGTTGGATATCAAACCGCATTTATCGGTAAATGGCACTTGGATCGACCTGATGATGTGGAAACATGGGCCTATGGTCATGGGTTTGATTTGGCAGCTCAAGAACAGTGGACAGCAAGGTTTGGTGGTCGTGAATTTCCGCCTAATAGATTATGGATAAATGGCGATAAAGAATACGTTAACTACGACTTTAAACAATATGATTGTAAAGATCACTTAAGGACAAATATTGCATTGGACTTTTTAGCTGAAAAAACACAAAAAAAACCATTTTTCTTATTTATGTCATATCGTGCTCCTCATAGTTTTGAGGGGCCAATTCGAGATACGCTTCACTATATAAAGGAAGATTGGCCAGATATCGAAAAAGCACATGCAGCAAAGATTACTTTACTAGATAAACAGGTAGGAAGGCTAATAGAGAAGCTAAAAAGTAGCGGTGATATTGATAATACCCTAATACTCTTTACAAGCGATAATGGTCCCCATTTTGATCAAGGTGGTCATGATTTAGAATTTTTTGATAGCAATGGGGTTCTCAAAGGTGGTAAACGAGATCTATATGAAGGGGGAATAAGAGTGCCCTTGATTGCTTATTGGAGAGGAAAAATCAAACCTGGTAGTCAATCAAATCACATTGCGAGTTTTCAGGATATAATGCCAACATTCTCAGATTTGATTGGTTACAAAGAATTATTGAAAACGGATGGGATATCCTTTTTACCAACCTTACTTTCAAAAAAACAAAAATTTCATGATTTTCTCAATTGGGAGTTCCAATTAAGTGGATGGTTTCAGGAAATACCAAATGGTGGTTTTAGGCAATCTGCAAGAATGGGGAAATGGAAAGCCGTAAGATACAACTTAGATTCAGATATTGAGGTTTACAATATAGAAAATGATAAAGGGGAAACAGAAGATTTGGCAAAAATGTATCCAGATGTTGTTAAAAGAGCGGAAATAGTTTTTAAACATGCACGGTCTGATGTTAAAGGTTTTCCCTATGGTGGAGTTAAACAAAATTATAAATCAATGAATAAAATTGCTAAATAGGTACTTTTTATTAGTCTACATCTTAATCATATTAATTTTTACTATATGGTCTTATCCCTTTGGTGTTAAAAATTTTAAAAAAGACATCAATTATGAAATGGTTTTAATTCCGTCTGGAAAATTTTTTATGGGTAGCAATGCTTTTTATGCCTATGCTAATGAAAAACCCGTTCATGAAGTTAAGGTAGATTCATTTTTGATGGATAAATTTGAAGTTACTAATTATCAATTTTCTCAATTTGTCAAAGAAACGGGATATATTACTACCGCTGAAAAGATGATTGACTGGGATGAATTGAAAAAACAACTTCCTTTGAATTCTTTAAAACCACCAGACTCTCTCTTGCAGCCTGGATCTCTAGTTTTTAGAAAAACTACTGGGCCTGTTCCGTTAAATGAAGTTACTTCATGGTGGAAATGGAAAAAAGGGATATCCTGGAGGAATCCAAGGATTAATCCTAAAGGTATCGATGATATTATGGATCACCCTGTCGTTCATGTTTCTTGGGATGACGCTTATGCATATGCGAAGTGGGCTGGGAAAAGATTGCCTACTGAAGCTGAATGGGAATGGGCAGCTCGAGGAGACCAAATTAATCCTAAATATAGTTGGGGTAATGAGCCACTAGATAAAGGACTGTCCAAAGCAAATTATTGGCAAGGTCATTTTCCTTACCTTAATCTAAAAAAAGATGGGTTTGAAATGACGTCACCCGTTGGATCATTTAAGCCTAATGGCTACGGATTGTTCGACATGTCTGGAAATGTATGGGAGTGGTGCTCTGATTTTTATCATGTCGAGAGCTATTTAATGAATAAATCTCAAGGAATTTGTTTAAATCCAAAAGGACCTAAAAACTCATATGATCCTATTGAGCCAAACATTCAAAAGAAAATCATTCGGGGAGGATCTTTTTTATGCAATGATGAATATTGTTCAGGATATAGGGTCACTAGGAGAATGGGGTCAAGTAAAGATACAGGCTTAAGTCATACTGGATTTCGATGTGTTAAAGATGTAAAATAAAAAATGGTCAATGCTTTGCTAAAAATTATATTTAAATTTTATCGTGTCAAATGTAATTGATTTACTTAAAGAATTTGGTTTATCAACCAATGCATCTAAAGCTTATATATCTCTATTAAAGAATAATCCTGCAACTGGTTATGAAATAAGCTCTAATGCGGATATTCCACGGTCCGCTGTTTACACCACATTAAATAAATTAGAGCAAATTGGGATTATAAATAGTATTGGAGACTCTCCTAAAAAGTATATCCCTCTCGCTCCTTCAGCATTGTTAGATCATTTTGAATATTCGCATAAACATAGAATCGAGGAATTGGAAGAGAGTTTTAAGGATTTAAAAGATGGAGAGCAATCATTTGATTTTTGGCATCTTTATGGATATCGTAATTTAATATTAAAAATGAAAGAGGTTATCAGAACTACGCAAAAAACACTTGTAATGAGTTTGTGGAAAAGGGAAGTAAATCTTTTAGAGAAAGAACTCAAGAAAGCTGAAAAGCGGGGAGTTGATGTTACATTATTTTCATTTACGAAATTTGATTTTAAAATTGGAAAACAAATCTCCTATAACCTAAATGAGGATCGTTTGAGAAAAATATGGACCCCAAATATCATACTTGTATCTGACCAATTAAGTACAATAATGGGTAGTTCTAAAAAGGAAAGTAACAGTCGGTCTATTTTTACAAAGAATGAAGCAATCATTGAAATAGCAATTAATCATATTGTTTTAGATATTACGCTTGCTGGGCAAAGGTTAAATTTTGATTCAAATCCCATTGTTAAAAAAATAATGAAAAATGCGGACCTTCAATTAAATAAATTGTTGAAGAATAAAAAGACCTTTTAACTTATTAGGTAACTGGTTTAAAATTCCGATATGTAATAGTAACTCAAAAGCGAGTTACTAAAAATTTTTTATGATAAATTTAAAAAGAGCTAACGGAATTTTACTTCACATTTCCTCCTTACCTGGATCTTATGGTATCGGTGAAATTGGGCCAGAAGCATTTACCTTTGTAGACGATCTTGTGGAGATGGGTCAAACTTTGTGGCAAATATTGCCAGACAACCCAACAGATGAATACCATTGCCCTTATTCTGCAACTTCTGCTTTTGCAAATAATCCAATGCTAATTAGTCTTGATAATCTTATCAGAGATGGATGGTTAAACCTAAATGATGTTAAAAGTTATCCTAAAACAAATTTTGAAAAAGTTGATTATCCTAGATTTGAAAAATTCAAGCAAGATCTATTGACAAAAGCAGCCGCTAATTTTGAGGAAACAAAGAAAGATAATCAAAAGTTTGATTTTGAAAATTATTGTGAGAAAAATCAATACTGGTTGAATGATTATGCCTTGTTTTGTACTATTCAAAATTTTCTAGGTGAGCAACAATGGATAAAATGGCCAAAATCATTTCGTACTCATCAAATTTCTGCAATTGAAGATGTAATTGAAGAGCATAGAGATAAAATAAATAAAATTAAGATAATACAGTATTTATATGATGTTCAATGGAAAGAATTAAAAAATTATGCCAATAGTAAGGGCATAAAAATTATTGGAGATATTCCAATATATGTTTCCTATAATAGTGTTGATGTTTGGATTAATCAAAATTTATTTAAATTAGATAAATATAGTAAAATGTGTTTCCAGTCTGGATGCCCACCTGACTCTTTTGTTAAAACTGGCCAAGTGTGGGGACATCCAATTTATGATTGGGAAATTCATAAGAAAGATAATTATAGTTGGTGGATTAATAGGATAATATTTCTATACAATAAAGTTGATATAATTAGAATAGATCATTTCAATGGTTTTGCTAAATATTGGGAAATTCCCGCCTCTGATAATCATGGTTTAAATGGTAAATGGAAAGAAGGTCCTGGTATACCTTTTTTTGAAAAAGTTTTTGATAAAATTAATTCTAAAATTATTCTCGCAGAAGACTTGGGGGAGGCTTATAAAGATGCAAAAAAAATAAGAGATGTTTTTAAAATTCCGGGGATGAAAATTCTTCAATTTTCTTTTGGAAATGGAGATCCATACCATGAGATGGATCAAAATACAGTTCTTTATACTGGTACTCATGATAATAGCACATGTATAGGTTGGTTTGATGAATTATTAAATGATAAAGAATTAAATTCAGAAAAAAATTCTATCAATTTAGTAGATGAAGTAATAAAATACATCGATTACAAACCCTCAGACTTAATTCATTGGAATATGATACTTTATGCTATGAGTTCGAAAGCCTCTTATTGCATAATACCTCTCCAAGACATATTGGGATTAAATGATAATTCACGTATGAATATACCGGGCACTGTAGGCAACAATTGGCTTTGGAGATTTAAAAAAGAAACTTTAACTGAAGCAATAAAAGAAAAATTAAAGTTAATTACAAAGGACGTAAATAGGATATGAGCATCAAATACGAAATAGCTTATTTTTCAGCTGAAATTGGGATTAGTTCAAGTCTGCCAACATATAGTGGTGGGTTGGGCGTTCTTGCTGGAGACCATTTGAAAGCTGCAGGAGATGTAGGATTAAACATTTGTGGCATAACCTTATTGTATAAAGAAGGCTATTTTAAACAAAGAGTTGATGAGAAAGGAGAGCAGTCTGAAACTTATCCCAAATTTGATCCTAATCCACTCCTAGAAAAAACAAGCATAGAATTTTCTTTAAAACTAAGGGGGAGAGATGTTTGGATTAAGGTTTTCAAATTCACTTATAAAAGCAAATCTGGTTTAAAAATACCAATCTTTTTTTTAGATACTGATCATGAAAAAAATAAAAAAGAAGATAGGATATTGACACTTCGACTATACTCTGGAGATAAAAATCATCGAATTCTTCAAGAAGCTATTTTAGGATTTGGAGGAATAAAATTGCTCGATCGTATGGACCAAAACGCTATTAAAAAGTATCATATGAATGAGGGACATTCATCATTTCTAGTTTTAGGCTTACTTGAAAAATTCAATAATGATACCAAAAAGGTAAAATCGAAATGCCATTTTACCACTCACACTCCGGTTCCAGCTGGTCATGACCAATTTTCCTTAGACCGAGTCAAAAACTTATTAAATGGTCTAATTCCACACAATTTAGAATTACCCTCCCTAATCAATCAGAATAAGCTTCATATGACTGAACTTGGACTCAGCTTTAGTGAAACAGCAAATGGCGTCTCGAGGTTACATGGTAAAGTCGCCCAAGCTCAATTTCCATGGAAAAAAGATATTGGTTACATAACAAACGGAGTTCACCATTCTTATTGGATGGGAGGGCCCTTAAAGCAGCTTTATGATAAATTTATTCCTGATTGGAGAGAGAACCCCAATGCATTAATTAATATTGAAAATATACCAGACAATGATTTATGGCAAGCACATTTGAGTCGGAAAAAGTATTTATTGAATTATTCCAATGCCCTTACTGGAAAAGCATTAGATTGTGATACACTAACTATAGGTTTTGCAAGAAGATCAGCCACTTATAAAAGAGCACAGTTAATCTTTCATGATATTGAAAAATTAGAATCAATTTGTAAGAATAATATTCAAATTATATTTTCTGGTAAAGCTCATCCCAATGATAAAGATGGTAAAAAAATTATAAAACAAATAATTCAAAAATCAGATCTTTTATTTGGAAAAGTTAAAATTATTTTTCTCGAAAATTATAATATGTGGCTAGGGAAATTGATTACAAGCGGTGTTGATTTATGGTTAAATACGCCATTAAGGCCAAATGAGGCATCAGGAACAAGTGGTATGAAGGCTAGTTTAAATGGTATTCCCAATTTATCAATTTTAGATGGATGGTGGGAGGAAGGTTGTAGAGAAGGGATAAATGGTTGGGCAATTGGAAACGCTGAAAACTCAGATGATAACAAAGATGCAGAACATTTATATTCTACACTTAAAAATAAAGTAATACCTACCTTTTATAATGATAAAAAGCAATGGATTCGAATGATGAAAGAATCTATTAAAACAGGAATTAATTTTACAGCCCATAGAATGATTCTAGATTATGATAAGAAATATTATAAATAAGGAATGAAATGAATGGATACCATTGACTTAATAATTGTCTTTTTTTATCTGCTTGCCATTGTAATGGTGGGTATGGTTGCGCAAAAAAAAGCATCAAAAGGTATTGATTCCTACTTTTTAGGAAATAGAAAATTACCTTGGTGGGCATTAGGTGCCTCTGGAATGGCTTCAAATACGGATATTGCTGGGACAATGATTAATACTGCCTTTATTTATGCCCTAGGTACAAAAGGGTTTTTTATTGAAATTAGAGGAGGTGTTACCCTAATTATGGCTTTTTTGATGGTCTTCATGGGAAAATGGAATCGAAGATCGCAAGTCATGACTCAAGCAGAATGGATGCATTTTAGATTTGGGAAGGGTAAAGAGGGAGATATTGCTAGAGTTATAAGTGCCATTGCTGCGATAATTATGACAATTGCGATGGTAACATATTTTGTTTTAGGGGCAGGTAAATTTGTTGGTGAATTTTTAGGAATTGAACCATTGTATGCCTCTCTTCTAATGGTTGTATTGGCTATGACTTATACCTTGGCAAGTGGTTTATATGGAGTGGTGTGGACGGATGTGTTTCAGGGGATATTCATTTTTGGCGTAATCATTTATGTCTCTTTTATTGCTATGACTAAGGTAGATCTTCCGGATGAATTTTTGGTTTCTGTTCCAATGATTGACGGCAGTTTCCAATCCATTAAAACTTTAGTAAGCGATTGGACACGCATAATCCCTCCTGTAGAAATGAATATGCCAGAGAACTCAGCCTATTCAATATATAATCTGTTTGGCATATCGATTATGTTTTATTTATTTAAGGTCACACTGGAGGGTTCTAGTGGTGCTGGAGGCTACATGCTCCAAAGATATTTTGCAGCAAGAAGTGATAGAGATGCAGGGTTACTCTCTTTATTCTGGACAATATTGCTCGCTTTTAGATGGCCACTAATTGCATCTTTTGCTATGTTGGGTGTTTATTATGGAATAGAATCTGGTACAACAATAGCAGACCCTGAACTGGTTTTGCCCATTGTTATTAAAAATTACATTCCAGTGGGCTTGAAAGGGTTCTTAATTGCTGGATTTATGGCTGCTGCGATGTCTACTTTTGATTCTACCGTTAATGCAGGAGCTGCCTATTGGGTCAAAGATTTATATCAAGCATACCTCAAACCAGACGCTAATCAAAAAGAGCTCGTAATGCAAAGTCGAATCTCTTCTGTTGTAATTGTTTCATTAGCTTTATTGTTTAGTTTAACGATTTCAAATATAAATGAAATTTGGGGATGGATAACAATGGGTATAGGAGCCGGAATGTTTATACCCCAGGTAATTAGATGGTATTGGTGGAGATTTAATGGTTATGGATATGCATATGGCACAGTATTTGGAATGGTATCTGCCATTCTTACAAAAATGTTTGGAGGTCATTTAGCAGAATATAATTCTTTTCTTATTGCAAGTGGGGCATCACTTTTAGGATGTATCCTAGGTACTTTTTTAACCAAAGCCACAGATAAAAATGTATTATCTAACTTTTACAAAGTTACTAGACCATTTGGCTTTTGGAATATGGTTAAAAAAGATCTATCGGATGAGAAACGAGAAATGATAAATGAAGAAAACAATCGTGATATTGTTGCAATATTTTTTGCGGTACCATGGCAAATTGTGTTGTTTTTAACGGGAATGATGATCATTTTTAAGCAATGGTCTAATTTCTTTTATCTTTTAATCTTGCTAATAATTTTATCAACGGGTTTATATTGGTTTTGGTTTAGACATTTATCAAAAGAAGTAAAAGTGTAGATTTGATTAGAATTATATTAATTTCCTTTTCATTAATTTTTTCACAGTCTCTTGATGTAACCTTTAAATACGTCGAATCTCCTAATGATGATTTTGTAAGAGTCTTTGTTCCAGGAACTATGCCAGAGGGTAGCTCAAATGATTGGGGTCCAAATTCAAACGGTTTTATTAACCCAGATGCTCCTTCCCAGATGCTTTATAATGAAACTTCTGATTCCTATGAAAAAACTTATAACCTTCAAATAGGTAATCAATATTTATACAAGCTACATTTTCATCATAATAATTCTGGAACAAATTACAGTTGGGTATCTGATCCATTTAATTCAGAAATAACAAATGATAATTGGGCAAATTCTATTTTAAATGTCACTGATCCATTGATATTTCAAATTGCTCGCCATTTTAACATTGATAGTCAGGTAAAAGGTTTTAGTGCTGGTATATTTACATCTGGCAATATAGACTACATCAGATATTCAGTTGGAGATGATACTTTGTCTGCAACAGATAACTTGCAAGAAAATGGAATTTTATATTTATCATTTGAAGAGCCATTGAGTATCTATGGGCCTTTGTTTGTTGAAGTCTCGATTGATAATCAAATATATGAGATTTATAATGTTGAAGAGATAGAAGTAATTGAAGAACCCATTCCTGAAGAAGTTGAAATGGGACCCAACTGGATTAATGGGTCGATGTATTTAGCCTTGTATGCGCCATCTCAACCACTGATGAGGGTTGCTATTGTAGAACATGGTGATAGTGAAGATGATGCTCAAATATTTACCTTAAATAGGGACCCAAACATGGATGATATCTGGTGGATTGAATTAAATTTGCCAAGTGGCCAGTATGAATATGAGTATCTACTATTTAATGGTAATAGAATTGCTGATCCACTGTCTCGGCGGCTAAACGATGGAAAAACATTAATTGAAATAGGTCCAGGTGGAATTTCAACGGCTGATGATTATAACTGGCAATCATCTAATTATATTAGACCTCATTTAGACACTTTAATTATTTATGAATTGCATATTGATGACTTTTCATCAGAGGGAAATGGACAGGGTAAATTTGAAAATATCATTGAAAAATTAGACCACTTAAAATCGACTGGAATTAATGCAATTGAATTATTACCGATTTCTGATTTTCCAGGAGTCCACTCCTGGGGCTATGATCCGCATTTAAATTCAGCAATTGAATCAAATTATGGTACTCCCGAGGATTTTAAATTACTGGTAGATGAAGCTCATTTAAGAGGTATTGCGGTGATTTTAGATATAGTTTGGAATCATATAAGATCTTCTAGCCCAATATGGCAAATTCAACCAGATTATGTGCTTAATCCTTACATTAAAATCCATAATGAACTTAATCCGAACGAGACAGAAGGCTCGTGGGGCATGTTAGATTGGGATCACTTTAATTCTAAAACAATTGAATATATAAATAAAGTTAATAAAATCTGGTTGGAGGAGTACAGAATTGATGGATTTAGGTTTGACGCCACTCGAATGATTGGTTGGGATATGGATCAATTACATTTTGGCTTGCCATCATGGACTTCAGCGATATCGTCTATCGATTCAACAATTTACCAGATAGCAGAGCACTTGCCTTCTGATCCTTGGTTGATCGATAATACTGACTTTACCTCTGGCTGGCATGATAGTTTTCATGATGTCATTAAAAGTGATGTACATGGAAATTATAATAGCACGATGGATTTAATGAGACAAGTCGTTCAGCTACATGAATATAGCAATTGGGGAGATCCATATAGTAATCGAAATCAAGCAGTAAAATACATGATTAGTCATGATGAACAATCAGTTATTCAAGAAATGGTTATTTTTAATAATTTTACAATAGAGGAGGCAAGAGAGCGAGATAAGTTTTACGCAAATATTCTTTTTACATCTTTGGGCATTCCAATGCTGTTTCAAGGTCAAGAATTCGGCTTTATGAGTGGTTGGGACGATGAAAATAACAATGGTGATTATGATGAGGAAAAATTACAATATAGACCTATTGATTGGTCATTATTGGATTCTGAGGTAGGGCAATCTCATCTAGATCATTATTCTAAATTAATTTTATTTAGAAAATCAAATCCTGCTTTGTATAGGGGACAATTTCATGATCTTTACCGATATTCAAATGAAAAGGTCATAGTCTATGGTTATGAAGATGTATTTGAGCAAAATAATAATAATGATCAGGTTGTCGTGATTGCAAACTTTTCAACAATGGATCAAATAATTTCTAATATACCTTTCTTATCAAATGGCCGATGGTATGATATATTTGGAAGTTACACTCTAGATGTAAATGAAAACTCTACCTATGATGAATTTGATATTCCCAAAAAGACTGCAATTATTTTTTCCAATAGGCAATGGAATCTTAACGTAGAAAATCGTAAAAATGTTCCTGAAGACTATTCATACTTTAGTTGTTATCCAAACCCATTTAATGATCATTTAACGATCAAGTTTTTTACTTTTGAAGATAAAGAAATAAAAATTAATATTTTTGATTTAAATGGTAAAATAGTATACACAGATGAATTGAAAAACATTTCTAGCGGCGAAAATTTTATCAAATGGAATGGCATGACAAATGATGGATTAAAGCTTTCATCTGCAGTTTATATTGTTTCAATAGCAAATAGAACCAAGGTTTATAATCAAAAAATTCTTTTTCTAAAGTGAGCTATTTAAAAATTTGGAATATCTAATTCTGTTAAAATATTTTCAAAGATCTTTATTTATATCAATCCTAATTTTAGTTTTTTCTTGTTCGAAATCTTCTAGAGGCACTGAATTAAGTTATGGTGCTTTTGTAGAGAAAGATGGTGTTAGGTTTAAATTATATGCTCCAAGATCTTACAGTGTAGATTTAATCTTGTTTGATAATTTTGACGACATAAATGGTAAGCCAATTTCCATGTATCGGGTCTCTAATGGTGATTGGGAGCTATTTGTAAGCGGCATTGGGTTAGGGACTATTTATGGATATAAATTAAAGGGTCCAAATAATGTAGATAGTGTTATAGTAGCAGATCCTTATTCAAAAGCTGCAATAACGCAAAATTCATGGCGTCATGTCGCCAAATCTTTAGTGATTGATAATAACTTTGCTTGGGAGGGAGATAGTTGGCTAAATCTCGATTATAATGATTTAATAATTTACGAAACTCATGTTAGAGATATGACGAGACATCTATCCTCTGAAGTTATGTTTCCTGGCACTTATATCGGTTTTATAGAAAAAGATCAAAAAGGAGGAATTGAGTATTTAAAAAAACTAGGTGTAAATGCTGTCCAATTATTGCCTGTTTGGGACTATGCAAATATAGAAATACCATTTAAAAAAGAGGTAGATGGCATGTTTAATAATTGGAATCCGTATGAAAGAAATCACTGGGGTTATATGCCAACATTCTTTTTTGCCCCTGAAAGTTACTATGCTACCGATGGAGTCAGGGAATTAGGGGAGTGGAATGGACAAAGCGGAAAAGCTGTTACTGAATTAAAACAGCTAGTCAAAGAGCTCCATAAAAATAAGATTGCTGTAATTTTAGATGTCGTTATCAACCATGTTTCCAATTACGATCTCCATCCATTAAAATACATTGATAAAGAGGTATATTTTAAATTGGATAAAAATGGGAACTTTTTAAGTCAATGTTGTGGAAACCTTCTTAATACTGATAACAAAAAAACTCGGCAATTAATATTAGAGAGTCTTAAATATTGGATGACGAATTATCATATTGATGGTTTTAGATTTGACCAGGCTCACTTATTGTCGGCTGAAACTGCAAAATTAATTTACAAGGAACTCAAAAAAATAAATCCAAACGTTATTATTTATGGGGAAGCTTGGGATAATAGAAATAAAGAATTTTCCCTAATGAATTGGGGTTCTTTTAATGATCGTTTTCGAGACGTTCTAAGAGGCGATTTGCATAATTACGAAAATAAAGGATTTTTATTTGGTAGATATAGAAAAGGCGAGTCTAAGAACAATTTGAAGTTAATTATAAATGGCTCAACGCAAAGTGATGGTGGTTTTTATTCCAAACATTATCACTCCATTAACTTTTTGGAGGTACATGATAATTATTCCTTCAATGATTATTTAAGAATGTCATCAGGTGAAAATAATTCAGAAGACATTATCGTTGATAAATTTGAACATATTAGTTTATCTGAAAAATTAAATAAAATGAATAGGGTTGGAGCCTTACTTCTTTTTACAAGTAGGGGTATACCTTTGATTCATCAAGGACAGGAGTGGGGCAGTAGTAAAATTATTTTTAATGAAATAAATATAGATCCTCATAATGGTAAAATGGATCCAAATCCTTACAATAAAGATAATAAAACTAATTGGATAGACTGGAATGAACTAACTTATAATGGTGATATTGTTGATGTCTATGAAAAATTAATAGATATTAGAAAGTCTTATTTTCAATTTAAAATGAACTCTGATCAAAAATTTAGTTTTATTGATTCTGATAATGATTATTGCTTAGGGTATTCATTAAATGATACCATATTAGTTTGTTTAAATAGTGATAGTAAAAATACTGTAAAACTTGACCTGCCTGAAGGAAAATGGGATCTAATATTTTCGACCAGTAAAAAGTTTTCATCAGGCGATATAATAGATAAGCAAATCTCATTGGAACCCATTAGTGGGTTGATCTTGAAACGGGAATGAGATTTTATTTAATATCTATTTTTCTTTTAGTTAGCTGTGGAGAAAAACCAATGAAGTCAGTGAGTGAAACCTGGTTTAATGATCAAACTATATATGAGGTAAACATTAGACAGTATACTGAAGAAGGTACAATACAAGCCTTTAGGAGTCACTTACCAAGATTAAAGAGCATGGGTGTTGGTATTTTGTGGATGATGCCAATACATCCTATAGGAGAAATTAATCGAAAAGGAACCCTGGGAAGTTACTATTCAGTTAAAAATTATTATGAAATTAACCCTGAGTTTGGCACCTTAAATGAATTCAAAAATTTAGTGGATGAAATTCACGAACATGGAATGTATGTCATCATTGATTGGGTTGCAAATCATACATCCTGGGATAATTCTATCGTAAGCTCTAATCCAGAATGGTATACGAAAGATATAAATGGAAATTTTATGCCCCCCAAAGATACTGATTGGAGCGATGTGGTCGATTTAGATTTTTCTAAAAATCCATTGAGAAGGTATATGATCGATGCTATGAAATATTGGATCAAAGAAATTGATATTGATGGGTTTAGATGTGATGTAGCTGGTATGGTGCCAAATGACTTTTGGAAAAAGAGTATTAAAGAATTAAACCAAATAAAACCCATTTTTATGCTTGCTGAATGGGAAGATCCTCAATTGCTTGAGGCGGGTTTTAATGCAGACTATAATTGGACATTATATCATACTTTAAAAGATATTGCTTCCGGCACGAAATCTATCTTATCTCTACAAAATTACCTAAAAAAGAACCCAAAATCATATCCAAAAATGGCTATTCGAATGAACTTTTTGGATAATCATGATGAAAATAGTTGGGGGAGAGTTATGATTCATCACTTTGGATCCTTAGTCTATCCAATGATGACTTTAAATTTTACTTTGCCTGGAATACCAATGATTTATTCAGGACAAGAAGCCAAACTAGCTAAAAAATTAGAATTTTTTGAAAAAGACACAATTGATTGGAATGACTTTAAGGATCAAGAGTTTTATACAAAGTTGATAAATCTTAAAAAATCACACTCGGTTTTTTGGACTAATAATAAAAATATAAAGTTTCTAGATGGTTTGGAAGAGGATATTATTGGTTTCAAGAGATGGAATGATGAGAATTCCTATATAATAATTATCAATTTTTCAAGCAAAACGTATGAATTAAATGATAGTTTAAAATCAAGAACTCTTATCATGAAAGATGTTAATTCATCAAATAGTTCTATACTACCTTATGGCTACAAAATTTTTAGGAATGAAAACAGATAGAAAACTTTATATTATCATTGTAAAGTACATGATATTCTTTTTTTCATCACCTACCTCTAAATGTGATGAATCTTGGAAAGTTTATGATGAATCGCAATTGGCAGTGATAAATATAATAGTTGATGAAGAGGATTTGGAGTGGATG
>CEOV01055796.1_pt1 | contig 21713 bp, 15 predicted proteins | sample 530631 | NCBI WGS metagenome assembly CEOV01 (sample SAMEA2620756, study PRJEB7988) | marine metagenome | isolation source: saline water (ENVO:00002010), including
ATTTCTGATCTAGTATCTGAAGAAAATGATGCAGATGGAGATGGAATTCCCGATCAATTAGAATCTGTAGGAGAGATGTCAATTGAGGATGCACAAGCATTAGCATTAGCTGATAACGACAATGATGGTGTATCAAATCTAAATGACCAATGTCCAACAACACCTGCTAATACTGATGTTGGAAATGATGGATGTATTGTAGTACCTGATTCAACAACTGATGGTACAACTGATAGTACAACTGATAGTACAACTGATGGTACAACTGATGGTACAACTGATCCGTCAATGGCAACTGTAGATGCAGTCCCAGAAGAAGAAGGCATGATACCTTCAGTATCTTTCTTCGCAACTTTATGTGTTCTCGCATTGGCTGGATTTGTTACATCTAGAAGAGATTAGAGAAATCGCTTAAAGAAAACGGGGTCACCGCGATTACAATGAGTAATCGCGAGTGGCCCAAAACATTAGCTCGTTTATTTTCATTATTTGGAGTAGTTGTTTTAGTTACTCTTTCAGGCTCCTCAGATTGGTTTATAATTAATGCAGAAGGAAAATATGTTGAAGGATTACCTAGAGAGCCAGCGATTATTATTAATTATACTGTAAACAGTACAGAAGAAGAAGTAGATTTAGAATTTAAAAATTATACACCTTTGAGAACATATTGGAGAAATAGAGAGCCAGTTCCAGTTCCTATGGTTAATTATACTGCAGAAGAATTAGAATCACTAGCAACAGAAGAAGAAGATACTGATGATGACTTTAGTTTACAAGACTCTAGAGAAATAATGGGTTATCTATTTGGTGCAATGATTCTTATTCAGGTTTTTAGTTTATTAATTCCTAAAATGAGATTATATATACCGATTTTTATTTGGTTTTTAGGATTTATTGGTTTTGTTGTAATAGTTCCATTGGGCGTAATCTCCTCTTTTGGTTTTGATGGCCCAACGGGAGGTTTTTCAGACGAAACTGAAGATACTGATTTTGCACATATGAATGTAAATACGGGTTTTGATATTGAATTAGATGGTATGACATTTACAATTCAAACCTTAGGATTTGATTTAGGGTTAGTTCCATTAGAAGATCATGAATCTGTAAAGCAGAATGCACCTCAAGAAGGTGAAGAAAATTATGATTCTTTAATCGGGTTTAATGCATTTTTAGAATTAGAGTTTTCAGATGGTCTAAAATATTGGTCATATATTTTAGTTATTTTTATTTTATTGAAAATAGTTGATGTAATTTTTTCAGATAAGAAAACTAAGGAAATTACCACCAATCCGTCAAGTATTAGAATTAGAAAAACTATTGAAGAAGAATAATTAAAGATCTAACTCATCATCTGAAATTAGAGGTTTTTCTTTTTCTTTTTGAATCGTTAATGAATCCCAGCTCTCAATATAGTCATCAAGTTCAATTGTATTTAATCCTCTTTTTCTAATAATTAGTGCCAAAACTAATGAAATTAACATTGCTAAAATAAATCCTCCAATGGCAATATTAGCACCCCCTCCAAAGAAATCAATTATTGAAAATTCTCCACCTCCAATTTTAATATCTAAAACTTCCTCATCGTATCTTAAATCAGTATCTGTGGCAGTAACACGTACCGAGGCAAAACCCTCTGAACTTGGAATCCATGTGATTACCCCAGTCCAAACCCCATCATTTTCAGTTGCATCTCCATTTTCTCCTCTATCATTTAATTCTATACTCCAATTTTGTGAGCCTAATATTATCACAGCGCTAACATTGTTTGTAGTATTATCAGCATCTTCGAGTTTAACAGTAATTCTTAATTCAGAATTTTCATTTACTATGAAATTATTTGGATTAACTGTCAATTCATCTAAAGATGGTCTACTGGATTCTACTATTACATTAACAATTCTTTCACCAGTCCCTCCAAGCATATCTGTAACTTTTAATTTGAAAATATATGAACCTGGGCTCAAATAATAATCTATTTCTTTACCACCATCTTCGGTTTGAATTTTTTCCCATGAACCAGAATTAGTTTGAATACTCCATTCATATCCTAGTATATCATCATCAGCATCAAATGAATCTCCTCCACTTAGATTTACTAAATCCCCAGCTTTAAATGTAAATGTGTTTGAATTACCTTCATAATGCGCCGTAGATGAAGTAATTGATGCTATAGGGTTTGAAGATAAAATATTTAATATAATATTTTTAGTTGATTTCATTCCCTTTGAATCAGTCAAAGTAATTGTTAAATTATATATTCCATTAGGGAAGTCTACAAAATAAATATCATTATTATTCACATTTTCCATTTTAATACCTTTGTTAGAAATTAAAAATTCTGAATTACTCTCCACACTTAAAGTAAATTCATCACCGTCATAGTCAATACTTCTCCTTAAATCAAATAATATACTTTCATCAGAATAATAATCATTTTCTAAATTAGGGCTATCTAAAATAATTACAGGTGCAGAAGCATTAATTGTAATAGATACAGAAGTGGAAACAGGTGGGTTAAAACCATCATCTATTTCTAAGGTAATAATGTGAGATCCTGCAGACAATCTTCCGTACCATCCAGATAGATTATTTTCGTTATTTAAAGATAAATCGCCGTCCAAATCACTATTCCAATTTATTGAAATTAAATCGCTTCTAATATTAGGTAAATTTTGATTACAGAGCCACTGAATATTATTTTTCCATTGATTATTCAAACTTTCACAACTAGAATCCCAATCACCACTTCCATTTGCAATGAAAGATATATAATCGGAACTAAGATAATCTTCACCTTCCACTGGTTTACTAATTATTGCGACAGGGGGTGAATTTTCCACACGAAGAATCTTATTTTTCTCAATCCATTCCCATTGATGCTCGGAGTCTGTAATTCTTAACTTAATTTCATGTATGCCTGAACTTAACCATCCTTCCCAAATTAAGGAATCTATTCCAGTACCATTGTAAAGTATTCCGTCAATGTCCGAAGTCCATTCTACGGTAATTTCATCACCTTCAGGATCTAAGGAAGAACTACCATCGAAAGTAATCAATGAGTTTGAAAAATTATTTTCTCTATAAATAATGAAATCAACTTCTGGTAGTTCATTGTATAAAATGATGTCTAAACTCCAGGTAATTAGGTTTCCAATAATACCATCATCGAATGTAATTGAAACGGTAACTGTATTTTCAGGTGAATCGATGAAAGATAAGGACCAAGACATATCATTATCAGGTGCTTGGCCAATTTGTGTTTCGAATGTATCTGTTAGTAATATTGTAAGATCTTCACCTTCTGGATCATAAGTTCCACTAGCATTAAATTCAACAATCGTGGAACGAGGAATTCTAAGTACGCCATCTCCATCAGGCTTTGGATTAATCTCCATATTGACAACTGCAGGAAGATTTGTTAAAGTAATTATACGACTTTCATAAGAGCATGCATTTTCATCATCACAAACCTCTAAAGTAATTTCATGAACTCCATCTGAAATACATTCTAGAGGTTCTTGAGTACCAAATTCCATATGATTTGCTAAAAATCCTGAATAATTTTCAGCCATAATTGAAGAGAAACATTCTGAACCTTGTTGAAATAAGTCCCCATCAATATCACTAAACCATGAATATGTTAACTCATCATTATCAAGATCCCATGATGAACGAGCGTCAAATCCAACAATACCTCTACTAGGAAAAATTTCATTATTTGTTGGTGAAATCCAATTAATTATTGGAGGCTGATTTGTTAAGATTAGATTACAAAATATTATCATATCTTCACTAAATAATCGAATTCCAGTATTATTTGTTGTATTATCATAAGTACAATCTATACTTAGTTCTTCATCTCCACTATTTATGCCTGAAGAAGTCCATTCCCTAACAATGTAATCCGTCATTAATACATGCCCTAAATAATCTGTTTTAATTGACAAATCATCATTAAAATTAGAAAAATCAATATCAATTTCTGCGAATGGCAATCCATTATTAAATTGATTTAAAACCCAAATATCTAAATCATAAGCCTCTTCAATTTTAGAACCAGTAATAATTGATGTAAGATTTTTCAAATCTAAATTAATCGGTTTATGTAGATGTAACAAACTATTACCATCGTTAAAAATTATAGATACATTATTTTTATGTTTTGCAGTAAATTTAGAAATATTTACGTTTGAATTTGTTAATTCAATATTTCCATCACAAATAATTTGTTCTCCATTAATATCTAAATTCAAGAAATCGATACATTTTTTACTTTTAATTTCACTATTTGTAAATAATGAATTGTCCATTGCGGAACTACCATCCCAAATTAATCCACCATTTTCATTGTTAATATTTCCATTAATCTCTAAATTATTAATTTTTGCAGCCGCATTAATTTTAACAATTTCACCACTACGATTAAGTTCAAATAATGCCCCATTAAGATTGATATGTCCAACTTGAGATAATCCACTATTATCTGCATATAATCCATAACCATCATTTTGAGGATCTAAAACATAGATGTTATTTAGGTATAAATCAATACTATTTTCAATGAAAAAACCACCGAAATAGTCATTTATAGATGTACAATTTATACAAGAAACATTTCTACCATTTGATTCAACATTATTTGATAAATCAAAAACAATTCCAGAACCATCTTTATTATTTGATGCTGAATCACCATTAGACATAGAAGTTAGATTTTGTAGAAAAATATTACTTGAATCAAAAACATAGACTCCTGATTTTCCATTCTCTATTGAATCAATCCAATTTGTTCTTACAGTTGCATGATCAACTAATAATCCATATTCTGAATTATTATATAGATTCCAATTATATCCATTAGTAGCTCCCCGCTCGATAAAAATTCCGGAACCTGGTGAATTTGATACATTTACATTAACAAATTCTGGTGGGCCATTATCAAAAGCAGCTCTAATATAAATTCCTGAATCATGTCCGTATGCTCCTATTTTTCCACAATTTGTGATATTCATATTTCTTGCAAATAAAGTATCATCAACAAGAAAACCAACTAAACCAGGTACGGGATTATCGTGAACATTAAGATCCTCAAAAATAGCTCCACTCACATTTACCTCTATTGCTGCGATACCTTCTGAAAATTCAAAACCATTTGAATTTTCACCTCCAGTTCCTGATATTTCAAGCCCTTCAAATGTAGCCATTACATAATTTGAATAATTTGCACGGTCGGCTTTATCGACAATTACTCCATAAAATCTACTGTCTTCAATAACTGAATTTCTAATTACAGCATTTGTTTGAATACTATCGTCATATTGCCTAACCCAAACTCCATTATCGCATCGACTAAGATTCAAATTTTCAAAATATGGTATGGCATCCATTATCCAAACACAAGTTGCAGCAGCCAAAGTGGAACCAGTGATATTACTAATTTGAATATTTGAAAATAGACCTCCAGAATTTCCCCAAAAGTTAAATCCTCTTGTTAGAGTTCCATTTATATGAACATTATCAAAAATAGGAGCGGAAAAATTTCCTACAGAAATTCCTATTCCATATCTCCAATTTGTATTAAAACCTCCATGTTCATCTTGACCTCCTTGTTCGATATTTATATTTTCAAAAGTTGGAGTTGCGCCATCATAAATATCAATTCCAACTTTATCTGCATTTTCAATATTAATATTATTAAATGTAGGATTACTTGAAAAAATAGTAATTCCATAATCACTATTTTTTATGGTTAAATTATTTATCTCACTCGCTTTATTATTTGAAATCGATTGAAAAGAAATACCTTCATGATCACCAGAACCTTGATTATTCATTATTACTGGACAAGAAGAGGTTCCTTCCACAATCAACCTTCCTTCTACAATCAATCTCACATTTTGATCTAGATTTAATTCAGTACACGCTTCAATAGTTAATATGTCATTTGATGCAATAATGTAATCATTATCTAAATCGACAACACCATTCCAAACAAAGGTTCCTTTTGCAGATACATTTTCATTAAAATCATTCATAATATCATTTAGATTTGAAGAGAGTGGTTGCATTGAAATTGCAACAAAAAAATATGCAATTATAAGCACCCACTTCTTCTTTTGCATATATGGGTCTAGAACCCTACTCCTTTCAAGGCTTTGTGGTAATATGTGTATAGAAAATAATTATGCTCTTCCAGTTTCTTTTAGCCAAAAATGTAGTTTTTCTTGCAATTCTTTACTAGCATTATAACATTCTGCAGAATTCCATCTGCTAATTGCTTGTGTCCAAGCAAACGGTCTCTCTTCTTCATTTACAATACCCATCCATGTCCAATATATTGCAATCGCACGTCTCCCTGCAGGACGATTTTCTAGTTCGGGATTATTACTTATTATCGATTTTAGTTGAACCAATAAATCAATTTTATTTGAACTTTCAAATTCAAGTCTCCAACAAATCATTCCGATATTACGTAAAATATTTTTAGTTTCAAATTTAAATTCTTCATTTAACATAATCTTATTTTTACAAATCATTTCTTCTAAAATCTCTGAATTTTTTGAAGTTAAATCATTAATTTCACTTCTAATTTTTTCAGCATTTTCAAAATCCTTTTGGTAAAGGGAATATGTATGTTTGATTATAGCAATCGCAATTAAACAATCTCTTTTTTGTTGATGATTTAATGAATTTAAATTTAATTTATTTAACAATATTATTGAATTTTCATTGGGAGAATTTCCCGGTATTCTATCGTCTATTTTTCTACTAATTTCACTTATAATAAATTTGATACGTTCATATTCATTTTCAAAATATATTTTTTCAAATAATTCTTCAGCTTTTTCAATATCTCCCGATAATCTTGCGATTCTGAGTTTTTGAATTAATGCATCATTTTTTCTCTTTTCCAAAGCACCAAAAGTATTTGCATTTCTAATCAAATTTTCAGCAATTTTCCAATTTCCCATTTCACATTCTGAAATAGATGCATACCAATAGTATTCTCCATTTTTTTTATCTTTAGAAATTAAATTATGAAATAAAGCACTAGATCTTGCTGGAAATTCATTACATATTGTATCTGCATTTTTTCTAATCCACTCGTTATTTGTTTCTTTTTTTGATTGAATTTTATGAAATAATTTTAGAAATGAAATTTTTTTATTTGTGAATTTGGATATATTATTTACAAATTTTATATGATATTCTTGTTTTTTCTCTTCTTCCATTTGAGTAATTAATAAATTTTTAACAAAATTATGTAGTGCGATTTTATTATCATAATATTTAATTAAAGATAAATTATCCAAATTTGTTATTTGATCCTTGTAAAATAAATAATCAATTTCTATTGGCTCCGGTTGAATTGCAAGTTCATAAATAGAAGAAAGGTTTTTTTCAGAAAGCGGCGCTAATATTTCATTTTCTAAGAAAGAACTAATTCCTTTTTGTGTAGATTCAAGTGACATGTCTTCTTTAACCATTGTAATTCCGAGTGGGTGACCATCAAAAAATTCTACAATTCTATTTATCTCATCTTTTTCAAAACCCTGTAAAAGTTGTTTAGCAGAATTTGAATCTAAACCTAAAATATCAATTTTGTTTAAATTTATTTTAGGTAATGGAGGTCTACTAGAAATAATAATTCTACAATTTTCTTTTGATAATTTTATAATAAATTCAAGAACATCTTCCTTAAATCGATTGTCAATCTGCTCAAAATTATCTATGACAAATAGATTATTTTGTATTTCACTTTTCATGATTGTAATTAAATTATCTTTTTGAATAGAGAGTTTATTCATGCCTAACCATGTCTCTACAATAGTTTTTGGACTCGAGAGAGATGTAGCCGAATACCAAAAATTTTTACCATGATTCATTGTGTTATATTCTATAAAAGATCGAATTATTGCTGTTTTTCCGATTCCTGCAATTCCTGATATCCAAATTATGTTTTCTCTTGAAAGAATTGAATTTATCTTTTCTAATTCATTTTCTCTTCCCACCAATTCAATATTATTTGGAGGATTTCCTTGAATATTTATTTTGGGTGTTTGAGCATATTCTATTTTACAGGCTTTTCTCCCTTTTTCAGTTATGAAATGTACGTTTCTTTTTCTAGTCCCTCCATTAATTACATGAGCTTGTCTAACAATAATCAGATTTTCTTTCTGTAAATTTTTTAGTGGTACGTGTAGAGCCGATCTTACTAATCCAATTGCATCTGCAATTCCAGGAAGAGAATTTTCCCTTGGAACATCCCAAGCCTCTTTTAATGAATCATCAAATTGATTTAACCAAACTAAAATTCGTTGCTCTGTAGGTTTGGCCATATCACCTCGTAAAGTAATTAGATTCAAGAACTTTTGATAAATTAATTCATGAGCCCCTGTAGCTTACAGTGTAACAATGGGATTACAGTCACAAAATCTGGATCTTCCTCGCGAGCCAGGTGTTTATTTGTTTAAAAACAAATTAAAAAAAGTACTCTATGTCGGTAAAGCTACCGACATAAATAGTAGGGTGAAGTCTTATTTTTCTCCAAATCCCGATAGATTAATGATTCCAAAATTAGTTGAAAGTTCTGAAATTATAGATTATATTGTTACCTCAAATCCTGATGAAGCATTGATATTAGAGCGTGAATTAATTAGACAACATAAACCTAGGTATAATTCAAGATTAAAGGATGATAAATCATATCCATTAATCATTCTGACTGATGAAGAATATCCACGTATAATGTATACAAGAAATCCACCTAAGGGTAGTAGGATTTGGGGCCCATTTCCCAATGTTGGTGCAGCTAAACAATTAATTCAATTATTGAGAAAACAATTTGGTATTAGAGATAAAGACTGTCATGGAAAAGATGGTTGTTTATCTATGCAAATCGGTTTATGTAGAGGTCCTTGTATCGATCCAGAAGGTTATCCAAAAATAGTAAAAATAGTAACTAATATTTTAGACGGCAAGGGTAATCAAATAATAAAAGAATTAACAAATGAAATGAATAAATTTTCTGAAAAAAGAGAGTATGAAAATGCTGCAAATCATAGAGATTTGATTAGGGCCATCGAAACAACACTCTCTCAAAGGATTATTACTAGTCGATTTTATCGAGAGTGTGATGCAATTGGATTTGCTAGTCGAGGAAATCTTGGAATAATTACAATATTACATACAAAGAAAGGAATTGTTCAAGGTCAACAAACATGGCCTCTAATTCATAGAGGAGATATAGAAGATTCTATCTGTAGATTTCTATCTGAATATTATTCAACTAATGTTCCACCTTCATTGATATTATTACCTTGTAATATTTCTGATTTTTTATCAAGTTGGTTATTGAAACGTAGGGGGTCAAAGGTAGAATTAAGAGTTCCAAAAAGAGGGAAATTAATTGAATTAAAGGACTTAGCAGATAAAAATGCAAGAATAAAATTAGAAAAGGATTTCAAAAGTAGTTTTGGTTCACTAGAAAAAAGAGCTCTAAATGAATGTGCAAATTATCTTGAGATAGAATCATTAGATCATATTGTATGTTTTGATATGTCTCAATTACAAGGTGATGTTAGAGTAGGTGCATCAATTAGTTTAAGATTAGGAAAACCGGAAAAATCAGAATATAGAAAATACAAAGTTAAAGGTAAGCAGTTAGATGATATTCATATGATGATAGAAGTCGTAGGAAGATGGATTAAAAATCAAGAAAAATGGCCGGATTTATTATTAATTGACGGCGGCAAAACCCATTTAGATTATATTTTTGATTTATTGAAAGAAAATGAATTAGATGAAGAAATTTTAATAGCAGCCTTAGCCAAAAAAGAAGAAACCTTGTATCGTGTAAATAAAGAACCTATAGTATTAGATAAAAGAGGTCGTGCATTAATTTATGCTAGAGATGAAGCACATAGATTTGTTAATCAATTCCATCGGAAAAGTAGACACAAAAATATCCTGAAAGATCCCTTAGAAAATATAGAAGGTTTAGGAGCCAAAAAAATACAGGTTTTACAAAGATTTTTTGAAGGTAGACAAGGATTATTAAATGCATCAATAGAAGATCTTTGTGAAGTTCCAGGAATTGGTAGATCATTAGCAGAACGTATTTTCACAGGACTTTCAAAATGATTAATACATAAATTGAGCTAAGTCATCATCCATACTATTTCCTCTTTGATTCCCAAATTCATCCATTCCAGCAGAACTAACCATCATTCCGCCTGCTGCTGGCATAGCATTTCGATTCAAAGCGCTACGAGCAGCTAGTTCAAACTCATTTTCCAATCTTTTAGATTTCTTACCTACTCGATGTCTTCTCCAAACAAATAGTAAAGCCATTGCTAAAACTACTCCCCCTAAATAAACTCCCACTTGAGTTAGAATCCAATCCCATCCAATGATTATTGAAAAACTCAGAGTATCAACTGAACCCGCAGTAGGTACTGTATAGAAGATATTTTGTCTTCCGTCAGTTTCACTAGTACTTCCTTGATTTGTAGAAGAACTAAAATCTCCTAATGCTAAGCCTGGTGGTAATTTAATTGAAACATCAACCTGTGGAATATTTCCTAGAGGCCCTAGAGTCATATCTGGACCTGTAATATCTGTAGTAAATGCCTCACCATTATTGTTTATCAAAATACCATTTCCGTTGGTAGTAACTCCTGGTGCCATATTGTTTGCAAAACTACTTGTGAAAGCATTAGTAATTTGTAGAATAGGACTAGCGAAAAAGTTTGAAGGTTTACTAGTCATTACTGAAATACCACTTTCAGAATATGATGCCACAACTGTTGTAGGCTCTAGAGTTAATCTTATTGAAAGTGGTTTTAGATCACTAACATCAGATGAGTCAGGCTTTACTAAATTTAGAACCTGTACATCAATTTCTATTGCGGATAAATCAATATTGATATTTTCATCTTGGATAGAATTAGATTGAATTTTATTTGAAAGACCTTCACCTAGCTTGTTAGCAAATTCAGAAATTCCATTCTGTGTTAATTCAAATTGAACTGATTCTCCAAATAGTGGAATTTCATCACTAAAAATTGGTTCGGTAGTATCAAAAAATACGATTTGCCTTAATAGATCAGATGGTATTGCTTCAATATTAATTTGATTTCCATTTTCATCTTCAGGAGTTATACTACCATCAACTCCAATTCGATAAACATCAATTTGAACCTCCCCACCCAATGTAAGCGTGATTGCTTTTGACCATTCGTCAATATCTAATTCCTCAAAGTTAAGATCAATATCCGCTTTCATACAAGTTTTTTGAGTGGCAGTACAAATTTGCTTTCCTGTTTCAAAATCATTTATTGGATGATTCCATTCCCACGGATTATTTCCTTGCAAATTAATAGCAGTATTTCCTGATCCATCTAATTTGGATTCTAAACTGATTATCCCTGATTCATCTTGAGTATCAAGCCAAGAAGGTAAAACAATTTTGAAAGAAACTTCTGTTGGGGGTAAATCTTCAGGAATCATTTGTTGTATGTAATCTTCTCCGAGATCTACTCCAAGCTCGAGTCCAGAGTTAAGAACTGTTTCAAGGTCTTCATTACTTAACTCACTTAAATTAACTGGAAGTGCATCAGTATCCATTTGTTGAGTAATTAGATCTAGAAGCCTGAATTCAAATGTATTTTGAGTCGAACTACTCATCAATACAGGAAATGTATCATCCATAGCATATTGTCCATTTAAGCAATAATGATTATGTGGAGAACTTTGTACACTTGCACACGTACCAGAATCATGAATTAAATTGATTCCAGCGGTATTTTCTACATTTGTTCTCCATTCTAATGGACCAGTATCAATGTCTGTACCTATTATACCTGCAAATGCATCTGTAATACCTTCTATTGGGAATTGAGATGCTAAGGTAGATAAATCAGCGATCTCATTATGTTGTACTAATCTTATTCCTTCGCTTGTAATCCATGGAGTTTCTGCAAAATCTGCATTATCCATAAATTGAAATCCCCAATCATTCATCGTTTGATCACTAATGTAGTGAACATACAAATCAATATCCAAATTAGCTTTACTTTCATCACGTAAATTAAGTGTAACATCAATACTTAATGATTTATCATTATTAATATCGATATCTACGGGGCTATCTGAAATTAATTTATACCAAATTTCTCTAGTTAATTGGGAATCACCGTCAGTTGCATCTGTATTATCTATTTTCCAAACTCCTTTGTGGTAACTAGTAGAATCAGGATTTACATGAACTTTTCTTTCTCCGTAACATGTAATATTTGTGGAATCACATTCATCTGAACCTACTTCTATTATATCTCCATAACCGGGAGGATGAATTGTAAATTGTGAATCATGTCCTCCAGCGGCAAAAATCGAGAAAGGCATTTTAATTTTAGTACCCATTTTTAAAAGTCCCTGTAAAGTATTTTCCTGATTAGTATTTTCATTACCAATAAAATTTAATTTGTCTTGGTCTAAATTGATTGTAACATTTGATTTAATACACAAGGGAGGATAATATGCATTTTCTACTGGTTGAATATTAGAACCACCAGCGGAAGAATGTGCGTCGCTATCTGGATTAGATGAACATGAAACAACACCTCCAGTATCAATATCATCAACTGTCACAACATAATTTGTTGTAGCTCCATTTGATGTTCCAAAATTAGATGCTAAACTTTCTACATTTTGTCTAGCACTTTCTAATACCATGTCAGAAACTGTATCTGCGGAACCTCCAGGACCATCTGCATCAATATTGAAATAATTACGAACATAATCTACAGGAATTCCCATAGTTTCTCCTGCAGATCCATCTCCTTGACCATCAATATCAAAATCTATACCTCCAAGGGTAGATCTAGCGAATTCATGAAGCCTCCATTCCATTACTAATTCTATAGTTGCTGAATTTTGGAAATTAATCTGATAATTTCCAATTACCCAATCTTGGTGATTTGGAGTTCCGTCATCATCTGGATCCCAATCATCACAATCCCCTGAAATTACAGCCTCAGGAATACCATCCCCATCACCATCTAGAGGGATATTACATGATGAATTTGAGATTACACCATCTGAAGAATCTCCAGCATTTGCAAAAGGAATTACCATTCCAGAGAACATAATTAGAATAACACAAATAGCAATTCGGCGTGTTCCCATGTACCCCCCCTTATCTCCGCTCATTTAACAGCGTTTGCCGTATTGGCCTATCACATACCGCATAAAAATAGGTGAAAATATGGAATTGGGAAATCATTTAAATCCTTACTCTAAATTACAAAATAATATTCAGGATAAGTTAGATGATCTTGAATTAAATAATTCAGAAAAATTAGAATTATTAAAACAAATACCTTCTCGATGGGAAAAATTAGGAGATATGTTGTTAATTCCTGAAAATTCATTTAATTCGGAAATTTGGATAGAGGTATTACAAATATTAGACAAAGAAATTTGGAAAATATTTTGCGAGGTTTTAGGAGTCTCAAAGATTGGTAGACAAAAAAAGATTAGATCTGGTCCAATGCGAAAAAGTCAGGTCGAATTGTTATTTGGAGAAAATGGAGTTGTTTGCCATAAAGAAAATACAATTGTCTTTGAATTCGATACAACTAAAGTAATGTTTTCTTCAGGTAATATTTCTGAAAGAATAAGGATGTCAAATTTTGATTGTTCAGATGAAATAGTACTTGATTTATATGCAGGAATTGGATATTACACATTACCATTATTAGTACATGCAAATGTTAAATTATTACACGCTTGTGAAATGAATCCTGATTCTATTGGTGCTTTGAAAAGGAATTTACATCATAATGGGGTTTCTGAAAAGTGTATTATTCATGAAGGAAATAATCGTTCTATTTTATCAAATCCAAACATTATTGGGGAGGTAAATAGGGTAATGTTAGGTTTACTTCCATCTTCTAGAGATGGTTGGGATTTAGCAATTCAGGCTTTAAACCCAAAAGGAGGGATTTTACATTTACATGGAAATTCTGTAGCTAAAGAAGAGGAAAAATGGGCTAAAGAAGTGATTGAAGAATTAAAGAAAATTTCAGAAAAATTAAATAGAAATTTCAGATTTAAATTAGATCACATAGAAAAAGTAAAATCATACGCTCCTAAAATCAACCATGTTGTATTAGATATAATCGTATTTAAGTAGAATTTTTATAATTATTTTCAAGTAAAATTGCAGAATTATATTCATCCATAATTTCACTCGCATTTGACTTTTCACCAAGACTATAATTGATTACTACTCCATGAATATCAATAAAAAAAGCCATTGGAATTCCAGTCACTCCTAATTCTGTTGCAAGATTAGGTGCTTGTATAAATGGTCGATTAATCTCTCTTCCGATCCTTTCAGAAGTATTTTCTTTCCAAGAACTCATATTACTATATTTTGGATCAGAATCCTTGTTAAAAATAAATAATCTATTTTCAGGAATTGCTTCATCATATGCATTTAATGTAGTTTCACAGTGAGTACACCAAGGTGTTGAGAAATATGCAACCCATACTTCATCTATGGATAATTCACCATATTGAAGACTACAAATTTCTGTTTTTCCTACAGTTTCATTCATCGTGCAGAGATATTTATTCTGAATTCCTGAATGGTCATAATAATCAAATAAAGGAATAATTTGACACTCATATAGACTTAAATTAGTAATATTAACTTCACCTCTAGAACCACAATTTTTCGTCTCAAGAAAATAATGTGTAATTTCATCATTATTTTCATTTAATTCAGTGCATCCAGATAATGAAAATGCTAGTAAAACTGAAATTAAAAAGCTCGCCTTTATCTTACACATTATTACTTGTGTCACAGGCTTTAATTGTAAACTTAGCCGTAAATGGAATGAAAGAAGTACTCATCCGGGGTGTATGGCCACAAAGCCAGACCCCGTATTAATTACTGAATCTGCCAATCAAAAAAGGGCAGATCAACAATTAAATTTTGCGATATTTTTCACAACTATTGTGGTGGTAATTTTCATTTTAATGGCCTTTATCTTAAATGATAAGATAATCCTCGAAGAGCCAGAAGAAATAGATTATTCGGAATGGAAACAAGTACCTCTCAAAGAAAGATACAAGATGGATCTTAATTTAACAAGTTGGCGTTCTCAATTACCTGAAAAAGGTCCTCATGATATTCTTCCAATGACAGAACATTTTGTTGAAGTAGATTTACCTGCAAGCGAACAAGATGCTGGATATCCTGAAGATGCATTGATGCATGTTGCTTTATGGCTCCCTTCAAATACTGAAGATGGCGAAAAAGTTCCTGTAATTGCTACAGTTCATCCATACTATGATTTTGGAACAGAGGTAGATGACTCAAATCCTAATACAATTCCCGATTTAGGTGTTGGACAATGGATTTTTGAGGAATTTATTTCTCATGGATATGCACTAGCACAAGTATCTACATTTGGTAGCGGACAATCTACTCATTGTCAAGATGTTAAAGGTCTTGGGGAGCAAGTTGGTATTCAAGCAGCAGTAGAATGGTTAGGGACCCAAGAATGGAGTAATGGTAATGTAGGTTTAATGGGTAAATCATACGCAGGAACTACAAATTGGGAAGCAGCGCAAAACCCCTCTGAACATCTTAAGACAATAGTACCAATTAGCGGCTCAATTGGGGTTCAACAGATGTTTTATCGGAACGGTTCAGCAGAAGCTAGAGCAATGGGATATGATTTAGCTTATGAAATGGCAACAGCAGACCCTACTACCGATGACTTGAGGATTTGTAGTGATGATTTATTAGGTCCTGCGATGCCAGTAACCACCTCTTTAGCTGCTGAATTTGGTGGAGCTGACTGGTCAGATTATTGGGATGAAAGATATCATCTTGGAGATGTAATTGACAATTATGATGGTAGCGTATATATTGTGTGGGGTATGCAAGATTGGAATGTTGATCCTTATCATGCCTTCCCTACATATCAAATGTTGAGAGATAAGGGGTTAACGGTTAGAGGTATCATGGGACAATGGGGTCATAATTATCCAGATCAAGGGGAAGTACATTCGGGATTAGGTAGTGGATATGGTCAAGAAGCGTATGAAAATATGAGTCGAATGGATTGGGCAATTGAATTATTTAATTGGTTTGAATATTGGTTGAAAGGGATTGGAGATGAGACAGAATCTTACGTTCAAATGCAAACACATGATGGACGTTGGCATCTAGAAGAAACTTGGCCACCAGAAGATATGGATTGGGTACTTCATGACCTCAGTGAATGGTCAGATCCAACAGGAACTGTTAGTGCAAATAGTGCTATTTCAATAGTAAGTCCTGCTTTCGAAGAAGAATTACATCTTTCAGGATTACCAACACTTCATCTTGATGTACAAACTATTGGTTGTAATGGTGGACAGATTTTTGCAACTTTGTATGATGAAACTTTAGGTTTAAGACTTGGACATGCGGTTATGGATATCAGATATCGAGACGGTGGTTATGATGCACAACCAGTATCTCCGCTATTTGGTTCGTATACTATGTTAATGGAATTTAATCCATTAGATGTAGTTCTTCCAGCAGGACATCATTTGTCAATAGAATTAACAGATACTGGAGAAGATTACCTCCCTAGCACTTGCGCAGTTACAGGACTTTCAGTTCAAGGTGGTACTTTTGGAATGCCTTTGATTGATAGGCCTACGGATCATGAAAACTGGTTTGAAGTTGCACATTACAATGCATCTGCGGTTTGATTAGTATGCGAATTCTTGTTTTCGAAGATACATATGATATTTTAGAAATACTCTCAAATTTTGAGATAAAGTCCGAGAACTTTGAAATTAAACAATACTGGGATACAAAAAACTCTGTACATAGAATCAAAGAATTTAATCCAGATATTCTTCTTTTGGATTATTATATAGAACCATTAACTGGTTTACAGGTTCTTCAAGAATTAAATTTAGCTGTTGAAAATAATCAATTAAAACGTCCAATTAAAATAATTGGAATTAGTTCATCATCTACTGCTAATTCTAGATTTTTACAGTTTGGAGCAGATAATTCAATAATTAAATTCGAATTAGGCAATTTAGATATTTGGAAGAATAATAGCATATGTTGATTTTTGGATAATCTATCTAAACAAATAGTTATTTACTAAATTTAGTTGAATCTAAATATGACAGAATATCCTAAGTTAATGATGCTTCATTCCTGTCCTTTTTGTTGGAAAGTTAGAAGTCTGTTAGAGTACTTAAAAATTGATTTTAATGAAGACCAATTAAATCCACTTAGAAGGAAAAAATCATTGAAATTCGCAGGAGACTGGGGTAAAGTACCAATTTGGAGAGATTCAGAAGAAGATTTTGTAATCGACTCTACCCCTATCATGCTACACCTTGATAAAAAATATAATAATTCTAAATTATCAAATAATGATTTATCCAGACAAGAAGAATGGTTAAGATGGGTCGATGATAAATTATCCAAGGCCACAATTCCTATTTTGTATGGGTCAATTGGTTCCGCATTAAGTAGTACTAGGACAGTTTCAAAATTAGAAAAATTTGGTTTTTTTTCTAGACATATTTATGCTTGGACAGGGTTCCCAATAATGTGGGGTATAATTGCTAGAACTAGAGTAAAAAAAGATGGACGTAAGCCTAAGAAACTTTGGCATGATTTACTTGACGATTTTGTTTCTCAGTTTGACGGCAAGGAATTTTTTGGAGGAAATCGTCCAGATATTGTTGATATTGCTGCTTTTGGAATAGTTCGTTCAATCAGTCCTTTCAAACAATTTAAACAAATCCAATCACATGAATTGGGTATGAAATGGTATAATGCAGTAAATTCTACATTGAATTAGTTATTCTTCTGCAGCTACCCAATCATCTTCATCAGGTTCTCTATACCACCATTGACCGTCCTCATCTTGATACCATTCAACACCATCTTCGTCCACGGAGTAATTTTCGTCATCTTCATAATCTTCGTTTTCATTAATTAAACCTGATTCCACAGCTATCCTTCTTTTTGTTTCTAATGCTTCTTCTTCATCATCTCTGAAAACTCTACCTGTTGGATCCACATTGGGTGTACGTCCAGCATAACCTTCTTCAGCTGCATTTCTAGATTCTTCAGCAAATTCTAGTGCCATTTTCTCCCTGTAATCATCAAATTCTTCTCTTCCAAAGGAACCAGTGAATTGATTTGTTTTTTTACGCATTAACGAATCTAAATCTACATTTTTTCCAACTTTTACTGACGGGGCATCGGGAACACCTTCTCCAGTATAATAGACCTCATCTTCGTTAAGTTTGTCAAAGGTTCTCCCTTCAGGATCTATATCCTCAAGTTCTTCAATCAGTAAATCGTGCTCATCATCATCAATTTTATCTTCCTTATTAGCCTTGACAATAATTTTAACAAAACGTCTAATTTCTTTAGATAATGCTCTATCATCTTCGAATTCATCAGGTATTTTTTCAATTTGTTTCAATAATTTATCATAAGGAGTACCTGTAAGAGCACCTAAAAATTTGCTGAATCGACTTTTACGTTTTGCCATGCGAACATAAACCCCCAGTAAACAACATTGCTTCAAACTTATGATAAAAAAACATTAGGGATATACAGAGCGACGATGGTATCAGAATGGCTTCAAAATTTGATGATAGAGTATAATTCTATTTCATTAGAAAAAAAAGAGTCATATTCTTCATTAATTCAGATGCCTGGAATTATTTTTGAAAAATTAATTAAATGGGCATTAGAAAACCTTCCAGATGAAATTTTAGTTGGTTTTGATCCAAATTGGGATAGACCACATTTACCAGAAGTAGATGAGATTTTTTTATTTCAAAAAAATAGAAAACAGCTTTTTGCAGGTGAAGGATATATTATTGGAGAACCTAACCTTGTGAATAGAGGAGATTCATTTTCAGTGCACCATATTCCAGAAGAATGGACTGATGACTTTTTTGCTGTAGATAGAGGGCCAAGGGGTGGAAGATTTACTCACTGGTTGCATACACATCCCAATGCAGTGGCAATTCCAAGTGGTGCTGATGCTGATGCTGCTCAATATACTGAAGGTATTGATATGATACTGGGTATTCAATTTTCACCAGAAGGGATGTATCCGTGGTTTGATGAAGTTGAAGGGGAAAGAAGACCTTTGATAGATAGAAACAAAGAAGCTGTCGGAAATTTCTCTACTGGACACTTAGTACATGGGCTAGAAGTCATTGCTTATCATAGAAGTGGAGTCGGAATTAATGTTATATTTGTTGATGAAAATAATTATCCATACGGATGGGAAAATTTTATTCTTGAAGAATAAAAGTATCGTTTTCAAATAAATATATTCTAGGAACTCCTGTTGGAATTTCTAATTTAACTATGGAATTTTCATCAATATTTTCTAACCTCATTACAATACTGCGTAATGAATTTCCATGGGCTGAAACAAGTACATTTTTATTCATCTTTAATTCAGGTAAAATTAATTCATCAAAACAAGGAAGAGTTCTTTCTGCGGTCATTTTCAAACTCTCACCATTTGGTGGAGGGATTTCGAAAGATCTTCTCCAGATATGAACCTGCTCCTCACCAAACTCCTTTCTAGCATCATCTTTGTTCATTCCTTGCAAATCACCATAATGTCTTTCATTTAATCTCATATCATAAATAATTGATTTTGGTTTGGTATGAGAATTTCCTTCAATAATTATTTCAGCTGTTTTCTGAGCTCTAGTTAATTCACTAGTAAAAACTGAATCAAAATTAAATTTTGATAACTCTTCCGCAGCTTTTTTAGCTTCTAAAATTCCTTTTTCAGATAATTCAACATTTTCCCATCCAGTAAATAGATTGGCCGCATTCCAAGTTGATTGACCATGTCTAATTAATATGAGAAATGACATTCCTTTCATATGATGCTGAAGAATTCAATCTTTCAATATTTTCAAGGAAAAGATAATTCTACAATCCATATAATCACTAATGGTGCAATCCCCATGATTAAATCTCTAAGAAATAAAATTAATAGTGTACTTGATTGAGCAGCAGAAATTTTATCAAACTCTTTTTGCATTCTTTCATCAATAATGTCAGAAACTTTTCCTGCACCTTTTCTAGCAACTTCAATAGCAGCACCTGTGGCGACAGAAGTTAGTAATCCAGCAGGTGTGAATTTTCTCGCTTTTAGTGCTAAGAATCCCCATGTTTTCAAAGAATTTTTTGCGATTGCAGTACTAATTTCTTCCTCATTATCCTCTTCTTTTTTTGAAAATCTTCTTAATATATTTCTAATTCCAAATCCAGTATCTGCAATTTTTCTTAATCTTTCAATATTTCTTTTTTCAATTGCACTAAGCATATTTCTAACACGAAAAATCCGTAATAAATCTAAAAAAATCCAAATTGATACAAACAATAAAATGATTACAATTCCGAAAAAATTTGTATTATTCCAATCTACCCATCCTATAGGATCACTACTAATTCTGAAAGCAAATACAACTAGCATTGGAATAAAAAATGCTAAAATTTCATTAAAAATCAATAAGCTATATCCTTTTATTGGTAAATCTTTCAAACGTTTAATCGCCCAACCTCCATGAGGAACTAATTGCTTAGTCACCCTGACAAATGGATTAGTGAGAAAAAACATCCTCATTAACATCGGAACAAAAAGGAATAAAATATATGCTTCCCAAATATTGTTCGGCGGAATAGAAATCCATGAAAGTGGCTCGACCACAAAGCCTCTTAGAACTCATTACTTTTGAATTAATGTACGTAGGTTTGATGTTTAGGTACTTCTTCGGCTATATATGTCGTTTTCACATGATATGTCAGATTGGCTAAATATGAATATAAATCGTGAATGGATTGATGCTAATGTTAAGTGGAAAGATTTCGGAACTGGAGTACGATTGGGGAAGCTAGCAAGACAAGATAAAATTAGTTTAGTTCTTTATGATTGTGAATGTGAAGTAGAGGTAGATGCATTCGTACCTCATATGCATCCAGGAGGAGAAGCATATCTTGTTCTAGAAGGAGAGGTATATGATGATCAAGGAACGTATCCCAAAGGTTCAATTGTTTGGATGAACCCAGGCTCACATCATAATCCAAAAACAAGAGAGAAAACATTGATACTCGTTTTATGGCCTAATGGCGTTAAAACAATTTAAGTTTCAGGAATTCTATGATCCATTAATTTTCTCCAAAGCGGAGGAATCATACATGGCCAAAAGAGTCCAAAATACCCTGTTGGCAAATTTGGAGCACCTTCGAATGGCCTTAATTTCCAAAAAGGTTCACTTGCTTTAAGATGATGTGCAGGATGTCTAGTTAGTTCTAATAGAGTCCACCTGGATAATCTTTTTTCAGATTGCCACGAATGCATCATTGTTTGTCTTTCTCCTACTTCTCTGTGCAATCCATAATGTCTGATATAGTTCACATATTCTAATAAAAATATAGCAAAAAATGCTTGTCCTGAAAATACAATTAATGCCCATATCCCAAAAATATACCATATTATTCCAAGTAATAACCCTTGAATTAATAAACCAATAAATACTGGATTTTTATAGAATAGTAATTTTTTACCCTTTTTTAATGCACGTCTTTTTTCTGTTGACCAAGCGCTAATAAATTGATTTGGAATAGT
>CEOV01130723.1_pt1 | contig 21286 bp, 22 predicted proteins | sample 530631 | NCBI WGS metagenome assembly CEOV01 (sample SAMEA2620756, study PRJEB7988) | marine metagenome | isolation source: saline water (ENVO:00002010), including
ACAAACTGTGGAAACAACTCCAGAACAACCAGCAGAAATACCTCCAGTGCCAGAATCAGGATTACCTGATGGATGGACAATGGAACAATGGAAATGGTATGGTGCTGAATGGTTAGAAAAGAATAAATAATTTTTATCTAAACTCAATCGGTAAAGATTTTTTTATTTCTCCTAATTTTGAGCCAAGAATTAATGATTTACCATCAGAATCCTTAAATGAATTTACAAGTAACCAAAGTATTTTATTCCATTCTTCTGGTTTTGATACAAGTCTAATCTTTCCACATGCTGCTTTTTGTAACAATGATGATTCTAAACTCTGTCTATCAAATAAGCCCTTTACTATTTGAGGGGCGCTAATAGAATATATTTGAGGATGATAGGCCATATTATTCAACTCAAAAAGGTGATAGTTCTAATTTTTCAATTAAATCATTTACATCAATACCATCTAATTTTTCCAAATGTTCTTGCAATTGTTTAGATTCTACGCTTAATCGACTTAATCTTTTTTCCATTAATAAATGCTCTAAAAGGAGATCTATATTTTTAAATTCCATCATTGAACGCATTTGGTTCAATTGTCTTCTAGTTTCTAGGCTTACACTTACCGATGTCATTCCTTCCGCAGTCATGATTAACAGTTGTTTCGACAATTAACAATACTTAATTTGATGCCTTACAATCTCATCAAAATGCTAATTTTAGTTGTAATTTAAAATCTTCATTCTTATTCCCTGTTTAATAAAAATTGACTTGTTCTTGTAATTCCATGTTTTTTCATTAAGTCCTGTACCCTAAGATGTACTTCTTTTCCTAAGGTCCAATATTGATGACTTCCTCTTCCTTTGGAATCATTTCCAGGTTTGTGTAATAATACTGTAGGACTTCCTTCAGAAGGTGCTTCTGCAATCTTTACTAATCTTTGAATTGCAGTATTAAACACTTGTTCTGGGAAAAAACGAGCCACCTCATCACAAACCATTCGGGAAAGTGTACTTTTGGGTAAAACCATAGTCATAGCTATTCCAAATAATTTTAAATTTGGATTGATACGCCTTTGTACTAATTTAATTGTATTCATTAACAAACTCATTCCTTCTAATGCATAATATTCTGCTTGTACTGGAGTTAAGACCCAATTTGATGCTGCTAAAGCATTGATTGTCAAAAGACCCAAACTTGGAGGGGTATCAATAATTATATAATCAAAATCGTTGATAATATGAGAAATTCCTTCTTTAAGTCTAGTTTCTCGTCCAATTTTAGTTGATAATTCTATATCTGCTCCAGATAAATGTATATTTGAAGGGAGTAGATATAAATTTTCAACCTTGAGTTTTTCGGGAATTTTCTCACTCGAATTTGAAATTGACCATGCAGTTCTCATAGCCTCAGTTAGTCCTTCTGGAGGAATAATATAATCATCCATTAATGGTAATTCATCTCCAAGATCATTCATTAATACATCACTAACAGTTTTTTTCAATTTACTTTTATCAATTCCAAAACTAGTTGATACATTTCCTTGTGGATCTAAATCAATTAACAATACCTTAGAAGCAGGTATTCCATATTTTCTATTTCCTTCTGCTAAAACTGTGGCTAGATTTACAGAAGTCGTTGTTTTTGCACAACCACCTTTTTGATTTGTAACAGCAATAACCATTTTGTATGGATCCATGCTATTTTCCCCTCCATAGCATAATTACTTATGCTTGAATTACTGGAACTGGAACTTCAGATAAAATCTTACGAAGAATATGCATACCAGTTATACCACGTATTTTTGCTTCTGGCTTTAATACAATTCTGTGAGCTGCTACTTGTAAAGTAATTCCCTTAATATCGTCAGGTGTGACATAATCTCTTCCAGCTATAGCTGCAGCTGCACGACCAGTTTTGAAAAGAGATTGGCTAGCACGTGGAGATGCTCCAGTAACTACACGATGATCTTCACGTGTTCTTTGTACTAATTCAACAATATATGAAAGGATTGCGGGATCGACATGTACTGTTTCCAGTGCCTTTTGCATTGCTACAACTTTCTTAGGAGATGTTACTTGTTCAACATCATGATCATCTTTTCCTCTAATTTTTCTACGCGCTAAAATTGCTTTTTCCTCAGCACGTTCAGGATAACCCATACTCATTTTCATCAGAAATCGGTCCATTTGAGCCTCTGGTAGTGGATAAGTACCTTCTTGTTCAATTGGATTTTGTGTCGCTAAAACTACAAATGGTGCTGGTAATTTGTGAGTTATACCTTCAATTGTTACTTGTTTTTCTTCCATTGCTTCCAATAAAGCAGCTTGTGTTTTAGGAGGTGCACGATTGATTTCATCCGCTAATAAGATATTCGTAAATAATGGACCTGCTCTCAATTTAAATTCTCCAGACTTTTGATCGTACATGTATGTACCCATGATATCTGAAGGTAATAGGTCTGGAGTAAATTGTACACGTTTAAACTTACAACCAAGAGCTTTTGCAAATGTATTTGACAACATAGTTTTACCTAATCCAGGAAAATCTTCCAATAACATATTACCATTGGATAAAATTCCTACAGTTACTCTTCGTAAATTTTCTTGTTTACCAATAATTACTTTTCCAACTTCACTCATCAACTGATTTGAGATATTACTCACGGTGTTAATCAATTCTCTAGACCGGGCATCACCACCTGCCGCGGATGCACTATAACCTGCACTCATTGTACTAACCTAAGCATCGTGCTAAGATGTTTATACTTCAACCTTCGGTATTAATACGTCAATAAAAAATAACAAAAAAAATAATTATCTGCCCCAAAAATGGTCCTTAATTCGATGTATTTCAATTAATTCCTGCAATATTTCATTCTCAGAAGCGCTTAAATCCATTTGTTGTAATTTCGAAGCATGAACACTTGGTATATCTACTAAAAGAATGTCTTCTTCATCTACTTGTCTTCCGATAGTTACCCCTTTAATCGCTAAAGCTACTTCATCGCCATTCTCCGCAATCTTCAAGGTTTCTTCACCAGTTCTAATAGAACGAATTTGACCTACTCTTTTGCCATCTAATTTCAATAAATTCTGTCCTACTTCAATTCTTCCACCAAGTACTTTAATTCCAACTACTGCAGGATTATTTCTTCTAAAAACATGATCTTTTAACAATCGAATTTTACCCGGGTGTACTAAACTCTCTCTTTTTGATTCTGCTAGTTCTCTTTTTCTAATCTCTAACCATTCTTCAAATTTTTCTAAAATATGATAAATTACTTGACCTGAAATTAATTTAACTTGTTTATTTTTTTCTAATGCTTCACTTGCTTCTTTACTTAAATTTGTGTTAAATGATAATATTGCACAATGTAATGGATCTGATGATACTTCAGCAGCGCGTATATCTTTTTTCTTTACTTCTCCAATAGTCGCTGAACGGATTGGCACCCCAAGTTTCTCTAGTTCAAACGCCAAAGCTTCTAATCCGCCTAATGTGTCTGATTTAATTACAACACCTTCTTCCTCAAATTGTACAGAAATTTTTGATTCACTTTTTGCAGATTTAAATCTTGAAAAGGCATCGGGAGAAATATCTTCCAGAATTATCGACCTTTGGTGTTTAATTTCAGAAACTCGTTCTATTTTTCCATCTGCATTAGCTCGAGCAATATCTGATGTTAATTTTTGTACTTTCTGGAGTTTTAATGCCTCATCTTTAGGAAATACTCGTAAAGTTGTTCCTACTAGTACCCTATCAAAATTTGGACCATTTATTTTAATTCCTCCTGCTGCACTAACATTTTCTACTGAATCCCAGCGATCTCCTGCATCACGCATTTCACTCATACCCCTAGGAGAAAACATACCTTTGATATGAGACCAAAAAGGTCCTTCTTGGGAAACTAATAAGATTTCGTCTCCTTTTGATAATTGACCTTTGTATAAAATTAAATCTAATGTTTTACCTAATCCTTGTTCATCTTTTAATTCGATAATTGTACCTTCAGCATCTCCAGCGACGTCTTTTAATCGATCTACAAGAAATCTTTCTGCTAACCCAACAGTAATGGCTAATAAATCTTGAATCCCTTCTCCTTCTTTAGCAGAGCAAGGTACAGCGGCTATAGTATCTGTAAAATCACTAATTTTTGAATATAAATCTACATTAAATCCATGTTCTGAAAATTTACCAACAAGATCCCAAAAATTTTTTTCAAATAATCCGAGCGTTTCTTTAGATTGATTTTTTAATGATTGGGCAGTGCTTCGATTAAATTTACATTCCCAACCATGAATTCTATCAACCTTATTTAAAGCTAAAACAAAGGGTGTTTTCTGTTGCTTTAAAATACGAATAGATTCTAATGTCTGTGGTTGACATCCTTCCATTATATCTACTACTAAAATAGCAATATCTGCTAATGCTCCACCTCTACTCCTCAGTGCAGTAAATGAATGGTGACCAGGAGTATCAATAAATAATAATCCAGGAGAATCGAATTTTTTTCCACCAAGTAAATCACCACATACATCATTAAGAAGATCTGAAGGTATCTCTGTTGCACCAATATGTTGTGTAATTCCTCCAGCTTCTCTAGCCATCACAGATGATTGAGAATCAATTCCTAAAGAACGAATATGATCTAAAATACTAGTTTTTCCATGATCCACATGCCCTAAAACGGCAACTATGGGTTGCCTTTGCTTCATCTGATTATCGCTAGTCAAGTACTAAGCCCCCAAACTAAGGTGCCATCATCTACTTTCGTAAACCCATCGCTCACGATGTGGTATCCATTCATTTATTCCGTCTGGAAACCATAATCCTAATTCAAATTCTGCTGTATCTACTCCATCACTGCCATGAACTAAATTATATCCGATATCCATTCCTAAATCTCCCCTTATTGTTCCTGGTGGTGCTTCCCTTCCATTGGTAGGACCTATGATATTTCGTGCTACTGAAATTGCATCCTTACCAGACCAAGCCATTGCAACAACTGGTGAAGAGGTTACAAATTTTATTAATCCAGGATAAAAAGGCCTATCTTTGTGAACTTCATAATGTTTTGATGCTAATTCCTCCGAAGGTGTAAAACTTCTAAGTCCGACTAACCTTAATCCTTTTTTTTCAAAACGGGAAATGATATTTCCAATTAATCCTCTTTGAACTCCATCGGGCTTAATCATTACGAAAGTAGTTTGCATGATATCACTTCCAAAATAAATATCTATTTGATTCCACCTTTAACATAATGACGTGTCCATTTAATCCGTCTAGGGTTTCTATTTAGATTAACCATATTTTTCCTAGCTTTAGAACTTTTAAACCAAAGTACTGTTCCGTCTCTTTTAACGTACATTAAACCAGTCCCAGGTTCAATTTCTTCTCCTGAAAAATTACAAATACGACGTTCTGGCAACTTATCGTCCTCCTAGTTTTCTAGCTTCACGTCCTGTGTCTCGAAGCATCAAGATATCGCCAATTCTAATTGCACCAACTACATTTCTAGTAATAATCCTACCAACATCTCTAGGGTTTGGCGCATCGTTAACTCTAACTTTAACTTGGGTTGCTTCTCCTGTCATACCAGTTCTTGCAACAATTTCTACTACTTCTGCAGGCCAACCCAATTCTTCACTCATGAAATTTCACCTCATTTATTTGCATCTTTTATTTTACCAATTACAGTATCATATTTCTCTTGATTACTTTTTGGTATTTCTAATAAAGCAATAGATGCTGTTTTGACACCCTCTGGTAAACCCGATTCTTTACCTAAATATTCTTGATGTCTAACATACCCAAATGCTATTTCTTTTTCTTCACAGATCATTGGTATATGGGCTAATAATTCTGGAGGATTAACATCTTCAGCCATTATTATTAGCTTAGCAACGCCTCTTTCTGCAGCTTTAGTAACTTCGTTACTTCCTCTACAAATAGCTCCTTCTTTGCAACTTGATACCAAATCAAATATTGCGTCTTCTAAATCTTCTGGTGTTTCAAACTTTACATGCACAGTCACTGGATTCACAACCTCTTGGCACTTGCGCCACGACATGATGGGTATAAACCCAACGCAGGAAAGTGATTATTCAATTTTCCATTAATTCGGCAATTCCCCTACACAAAGCAGATGCTGAAGATACTACAGAACGTGGATTTTTTAGAGAATCAGAAGCTATTACTCCGTCAACAAAATTATCTAATTTTGAAATTGCTCCTCCAGTAAATAATCCGTGAGAACAAGCAGCAAATACGGCTTTTGCACCTTGATCTCTTAGTGCCTCACTAGCCCTACAAATAGTCCCACCAGTTGAAATCATATCATCAACAATTGTTACAATTGCATCATTAACATCCAAGTCTTTCGCTTTATGTACAATTGTATGCGCATCAATTCTGGTTTTTTCCAAATATGAAAATTTACATCCAATAGTTTCTGCAACAAAACTGGCTCTTTCTATGGCTCCTTTATCTGGTGACAAAATAAAATCAGGTTTTATTTTTGATTTTAGATAAGTTGCTATTTCAATCATTGAAGAAGCAAAAGATACTGGGACTGGTAAATTTTCTAAAACCTCGGGCGCATGTAAATCTAAAACAGTAATTCCGTCACATTTTGAAGATAATAACATTCCAATTGCCCTGGCAGAAACTGCCTCTCCTTGGTTAAATCTCTTATCTTGTCTTGAATAACCAAAATAAGGAATTGCTAAAAATATACCTGGACCTGTAGGTTCACAATCAACACCTTTGCCCCTAATATCCTCAAGTTTACCCTCTCTTACATCATTTATTGCTTCTAATAATAAAATTGTCTCAATAATACAACTATCTGGAAATGTGTTTGAAACTAAAACTACAGGTGATGAGCGGATTTTTTCTATACTTCTTTCGGGAACCCTGAAATAACCTTCAGTATCAGGGAAACGCCTTGCTTCTAATGAATGGTGTTCACAGCCTAAAATTTGAGCCATGTCTTCTGCAATATGCTTACAACTACTTCCAGAAACTACCAACAAATTGACTCCCTCAGCCTACCCGAAGAGTATCCTACACTTGGATTTATTTACTGAAAATCTCTATGAATATACAGATAACTTGGGCTAATTAGAATGGGCGAGGCAGGATTTGAACCTGCGGCCTCCCGGTTATCAGCCGGGTGCTCCAGCCAAGCTAAGCTACCCGCCCAAGGCAGTTTGCCCTATCATGAACATTTGATAACAATGACGGTAGAATAATCTCTAAGAAGGACCTCTATTGCTCATGGACTAATGGCAAATGGAAAAGACGCACTTTCTTATGCTTTATCAAAATTCATTTTCTCTTCGGTAGAATTTTCTGACGAGGATTCAAGTAGATTCTGGGAAAAAAATATTGAGGATCTAGATAAGATTTCAATTGACGAGGATATAACTAATCCCGCTCAAAAAGTCAAACTTATATTTGCAGATAATAAATATTATTCAAATGAAAAAACTCCAAAAGTCATAATAATGAACGAAGAGGTTTCAATTAAACATCCTGGTGAAATAATTCTACAAGCATCTTCTGGAGAAGATTGTGCAAGATTACTTTCGATTTCCCATATAATTGCGCAACGTTTTTCTTTACCAATTTATTTGATTTTGACAATAGAATGCCTCAATCAAAATTTAAATTTAAATCCCGAACATATTCCATTTCCTCCAAAATACATAATTCGTGAAAATTCTTGGGAACCAGATGAGATTTATGCAAATCATCCTGCATTAAGTTTCAAAAGAATAGATTATGGAAAAAATAGAGGTCCAAGGGACAAATCAAAGATCTTAGTTATTTCACATGGTAAAAATTCTTTATCAGTAAAAAAAATAATTAGTAATTCAAATGAAAGCATTAGGCATTTAGAAATTCAAACATTAAGACCTATCTCAAAAGAAATTGTAAATCAAGCGATGATGTCTGTTAAAAAAACAATCTCTATTGATGAAACATTTTATTGGCTAGAACAAAACAATTCTATTGAGTCGTTATCTTTAGAACAATTAGCAGAGTTGATTAACTAAATTATTCATCTTCATCCACAAAATTGGGATCATTAATTTGAATATAGCTTGGTAGAGTTAATAATTTACTAATTGTTCTCGATAATACCACTTCATCTAAACTCTCTCTAGTTTTTGCAAAAGCATTAATTGGAATATTAATTCTCTCGGGTAAACCAAAATCTCTCCTGACGCTTGGTCTGGTTTCAACGATTACTCCTCTGTATGTACGTTTCTTCTTTAACAAACCCACAATGACTCCTACTTCATCGCCCTGATTATCTTGAACTGCTCTATCTTCCATCTCATCTGGTGCATATAAATTCTCATCTATACGTACTGTATTTCTCCAACGTCTTTGTAATTCTCTCATTGATTTAGATAATTTAACTGATCCATCATCCATAATGCTGTGAACTAATTCTTTAGAGAGTGGTGCCATCTCAGCTGGTTTCCTCATAAATTCGTCCGCAATATCTGATTCGACAACAATTCTCATAGATCTTACTCTATCTGTATTTGGATGATTTCTTTCTCCAACTATCACTCCAACCTTTGTCTCTCCGACATAAACATCTCTTCTCAATAATTCTTGTATTGTATATTCATTTCTTGCCATTCGCATCCCGTCCTATTTTCTCCTTAGCGCGGTCTTCAATCAATACAGTATATATACTATCCGTAATTATCAATATTTAATTATCTAATTGAAATACGTTTAATAAATATATGAAATCAATTGAAAAATCTAATTTTTAGGCCGATAAAAATATCGTATTAAAATTAATTTTGTTGAGAAATTATTGAGTAAAAAAAAAGATTTCGCAATTGAAAGAATGTATAATAACAAGAATTAAAAATCTGAAAAATGTTTTTAATTTTTCAATTGAAAATTTAATTTTTCAATTGATTTTTTAATTATCCTGTTAATCTTAATTTGAATCACATATTGAGAATATAGTAAAAAATCAACAAAGGGAATTATTGATGAGTATCTTTCCACTGGATAGGTTTGCTAGGAGATATCTTATGGAGTCTAAAATTTCAAAACTAAAGCACATTAAAGAAAATTCGGGTCAAGCCGATACTATTGGGCTCTCTGAGGAAGTTATTAAAACGTGTTTGGAAACTTTTGAGGATTTGAATGATGCAATTGATGAGGCATATAATACGCACCAAAATTTAACTGAAGAATTTGGTGAAGAATTTATAAAGATGGATGAATCAAAATTAATAAAATCTTTACAGAAAGATTATGTCAATTTCTATTCTGCCCCTACTGTTAATCCATATGTAGCTATAGCAGCAAGAGGCCCCTGGATTATTACCTCAAACGGAGCCGTACTACACGATAATGGCGGCTATGGAATGCTAGGCATGGGGCACGGTCCTGAAAATGTGATTCACTCAATGCAAAAAAATTGGGTTATGGCTAACGTGATGACGCCCTCATTTAGTCAAAAAAGATTAGCCGAGAGATTAAAAATTGAAATTGGCCATACTAGAGGTTCTTGTCCTTTTGAAAGTTTTATTTGTATGAATTCCGGGTCAGAATCAATGACCGTGGGAATGAGAATTTCTGATGTTAACGCTCTAAGAATGACCGGACCAGGCGGAAGACATGAAGGAAAAAACACTCAAATGATAGCCATTGAAAAAGCGTTTCATGGCAGGACAGATCGTCCCGCACAAATATCACATTCGTGCAAAGACGGATATGATCGTAATTTGAAAACATTTCAAAATAGAGAGAATCTGAAGTTAATACCTGCAAATAACATAGAAGCTCTAAAAAAAGCGTTTGAACAAGCAGATGCTGACGGCGTCTTTATTGAATTATTAGCAATTGAACCCGTACAAGGAGAAGGTGCGCCTGGAGTCTGTATCGATAGAGCATTTTATGACGAAGCAAGACGCCTCACAACAGAGCATGGATCTATGCTAATCATAGATTCCGTACAAGCTGGATTAAGGGGTCAAGGATGCCTAAGTATTGTAGATTATGAAGGATTTCAAGATGCTGAAGCACCAGATATGGAAGCTTGGTCTAAAGCAATTAATGCAGGTCAATACCCTCTTTCAGTAGTTGGGATGACTAAAAAATCTGCAGAATTATACGTAACAGGAATCTATGGGAATACGATGACTACAAATCCGCGCGCACTCGAAACTGCAGTCGCGGTACTGGAGAGTATCACTCCCGAACTTAGACAGAATATTCGTGAAAGAGGTAAGGAGTTAAAAAATAAGCTTGAGAAATTAATGGGTGATTTTCCAGAGTCCATTTTGTCAGTTGAAGGCACAGGTCTTCTTGTTTGTGCAGAACTTCATCCTGAAAAATTGCCCGTAATTGGATTTGGATGTGTCGAAGAATGGTGTCGATTGAATGGACTTGGTGTAATACATGGTGGTGAAAATGCACTACGTTTTACACCTAGATTTGGAATTACTTCTTCTGAAATCGATATAATTATTGATATAGTTAGAAAGGCTTTGATTCATTTCGAATAAGCTAGAATAATTTAAATTTTACACGAAATCATACAGTATCTTATATGCTGAATATTCTAGCCTAGTGTAATGTACAAATTCGAACATGAAACCTTTGTAGATGAAAATGTTGAAAATACCTTTTCTTGGTTTGAGCATGAAGGTTCATTCAGAAGGTTAATGCCGCCCTGGGAAGTTCTAGAAGAAGTCAGGGCAGACGAATCTATTGAAGAAGGTTCGATAAGAATCTTTAAAATTCCATTCGGACCATTCAAAATGAAATGGGTTGCTGAGCATACAGTCTATGACCCACCTAATCAATTCAAAGATATAATGCTGAAAGGGCCATTTTGGAGATGGGAACATGTGCACAATTTTATTCCTAAGGATAATGGAACTTTAGTAAAGGATTCTGTAGAATATCAAGTTCCATTTGGCGCCTTTGGATATTTTTTTGCTGGAAGGGACGTTAAGAATAGAATTAAAAAAATGTTCAAATCGAGAGAACTTAGACTTAAACGAGATCTAGAAAATCATAAAAAATTCAATACTGAAAAACGGAAAAAAATCTTAATTGCAGGATCCTCTGGAATGATTGGTAGCCAATTAGTGGCATTTTTTGATACTGGAGGTCATGATGTTTGGAGGTTGGTTAGAAGAGAGATTAAACCTGATTCCAATGAAATTAAATGGGACCCAGATAACGATGTCTTAGATCCGGATTCAATCGAGGGTTTCGATGCAATAATTCATCTTGGAGGTGCTGGAATTGGAGATAAACGTTGGACTAAAAAAAGAAAAATCTTAATTCAAAAATCAAGAGAAAAATCGACTACTCTATTATCCGACACAATAAGTAATTTAAAGAAAAAGCCAGAAGTATTTTTGGTTGCTAGTGCTATTGGTTATTATGGCAACAGAGGAGATGAAGAATTAACTGAAGAAAGTAAGCCTGGTGAAGGGTTCCTTACCGAAACGGTGTTAGCATGGGAAAAATATGCTAAATCAGCAAAAGATGCGGGTGTGAGAGTAATCAATATTCGAACTGGGATTGTATTATCTGCAACAGGTGGAGCCTTACAGAGAATGTTATTACCTTGGAAATTAGGTGCTGGTGGATCTATTGGAGGAGGGAAACAATGGATGTCATGGATTTCTTTAGATGACCAAATATTCGCAATAAATCATCTCATCATGAATAAAGAATGTAATGGAGCATACAATTTAACTTCAACCAACCCCGTAAGACAAAAAGAATTTTCAAGAACATTAGGTAAAGTCCTCTGGAGACCTGCATTTGCACCAATTCCTAAATTTCCAATGAGAATATTATTTGGTGAATTAGCTGGACCACTGCTATTTGAAGGTCAAAAAGTCATACCTGAAAAATTAATTCAATCTGGATTTAAATTTACTCATGAAAATCTTGAAGATGCACTAAGAGATTGTTTAGGGAAATGGAGATAAAATGATCCAAAAAAATATTTCATTTTCTGGCGATACTAACTTTCTCAAAGATTTAATTAAAAACAGAATTACCGATAGAATGTTACATAAAATTACAGAAAATTCTAAACAATCATTAACTATTCATTTTGAAACTGGCAATTATTTAAAAAATGAAATTAACATACCTTCAATTATTGTTAGACCGTGGCATAAACAAATTATTCCATTTGCATTAGATAATTGTATAGAACTACATATCAGAGACTTATTGTGTATTGATTCAGAAGGCGAATGGGGTCCAAAAGATATTTCTGATTGGATTGATACTCTTGAAACTAATAATACGTTAAATTTAGAAAAATATCCAGTAAGGTTTTGGACTTCTAAAAGCGATATTATCACACTAATTGAAACTCTAATTGAAATTCCCGAAATACCAACTTTAGTTACTGAAGTTTGTGGAAGGAGGCCATGGTTCGCAAATGATACATTTTCAGAATTGAAAATGTTATGGAGAAGAATAAATAATTCTAAATTAAATCAGATTGATATTATTGATTTAGAAGTAAAAGAAATTCAAAACAGCAGTACAAATTACGACTATAGTACCCCCAATCTCTCTGATTTACATAATCTATTAAAGATACAAAATGGAAAAGGTTGGGTTACTAACACACCGATAAGAATTTCTTTAATGGAATGTCTAGAAGAGATCATCAAATTTTAAAATAAAATTATCCACAATAATGATAATGGAAAGTAATGAGGATTTATTACGGGGGAGTAATAATGTCGGATCTTATAGTAAATAATTTATATATATTTTCAATTAGTCTGATTGCAGGATTTGCTATAGCAAAATATCTTACTGGTAAAACTCCTCAAATTAAGATATATATTTTTCACATTCATCATTGGATTTGGGCAACAACAATTTTGATTTTTCTATTCTTTTGGGATCAAACCCAAGTTTGGATGATTGGAATTGTTACTGGAGTTGCACTAGAAGGGTTAACTTACGATGATTGGTCAATTTTTATCAAAGAAGATTAAGTCGGTTTAAATTTTTTAATAATAATCTGTGAAAATGATGCACCCCAGTTTCTTTTTCGAGTGAATAACGGCCTCTTTCATAAGATTGTGAACGTACTCCCCTTTGAACAGATTCAACTATATATTGATCTTCTTCCTCAACTTTATCTAAATCGCCACCTGCTCCTTTAGAAATTAAATCCTGATTTTTCACATAACCTCGATAAATTATTTTTGAATTACCAGAGTCCAAAGGAACTACTATATTCACAGATAATCCCCAAGGATAAAAATTAAACATCATATTAGGATATATCCAAAAATAATATGCTGCAATATTGCTACCATAATCGCTTGATTCCTTAGGCAAATCAAAACATACTTCTCCTGGTTTAGAGTAGCCAATCTGTAATACACCATTAGAAAATAATTCTGTTTTGTAAGAGTCATTTTCAATAACATTATTCAAATCTCCATGTACAAAAGGAATATGAAATCCTTCTAAATAATTATCAACATACAATGCCCAATTTGCCTTGACATGGTGCATTCTATCTTTATTAGAGTCATATTTGAATTTTTCAACATCCATCCAGCCAATTCTATTCTCTAAAAAATTGATAAATTCGTCAAAATTTTGCTGACTATTATTTACAAAAAGTAAGTTCTTCCAATTCTTCAATTCAAATTTGTCCAAATTATCTTTATCTGAGGGGAAATCTTTAACATTTTCAAATTTAGGCATATTTTTTAATTGACCTTTCAAATCGAAAGTACGGCCATGATATGGGCATTGTATTCGTGATTTTTGACATTTTTCGCCTACCAATAACATCGCTCTATGTGTACATACATTAGAAATACAATTATAATTTTCATCTTTAGTTAATATCAATTCGTCATTAATTATATCTCCCATTCTTTCTAGTGGAATAATATTAACATCATCAAATTCTGAACTATGTACAGCAAAATGCCAATGATTTGAAAATGATGTCTTTATTTTTTCAAATAGTTCGGGATTAGTATAATAATCTGAATGTAAAGTAAATGCTCGAGATATATCTTCATCAACATAATCTCTCGCCATATTACGTGTAGAAAGTCTTGTAATAAATAATCAACTAATGGCAGGAAACCCCGTATTTTTTCAATCTCCAGTAGTTGTATGGCCATGGAGTCACAAACCCGGCGATCAGCATTGGAATAATGACTTCTGGCGTCAACATTGCACCACCTGTCAATACTACATCTGTAATGTTCATCGCAGCTTCCATCGCTACCATCGAAATAAATGACATCCCCATAGCTGTGCGCAATGAATCTTTAAAAGGAAGCTGTTTGAGTAAAATTACAGTTTCTAGAGCGATAGAAGTAAGAAGACCATTCATAATTGCAAGCATCATTATTGCCATAGTAGACCATCCTGAATCCGTCCAAATAAATTGGAAAAACGCTATTGTTCCAAAGTCTCCAATACTACAACCAATTAAGCACCACATCGTATTTCTAGCACTTTGATTCCAAACTGATTTATCAGACCAATCAAAACTACTATTACCGATTGAATATCCCGATAAAGTTACAATTTCTTCTAACTTTAAATTTGTAATTTCTTCTGAATGTTCTATTTTGGCAATTCTAGAAACATGTGAGACTTCGGCACTAGTTATTCCGCTTTCATTCAAGAAATTTTTAGTTAATTTGGAAGAACAGCCGTCGCACGTCATCCCATCTACGTACAATTGAGTAGTTGCCATAACGCTTCTAACAATTCAACCATAATAAATTTACAAGTTTTCATGATAGTGTCTAAAAATGATTACATGTCCGAATCACATTATGTATAATCCATTTGACAAATTTACTGAAGCTTCGGTAAAAAAACCAATCACTGCAATACTTATCTTCATTTTGATATTTTTTGGTGGTATTTTCTTAATGGTGAATTATATCAGTGCTGATGTATCTCGTTCATCATTTTATCCAGATAATAAAGTTACAAGATTATTGACTGAGATTGATGAAGAATATAATGAGCAAGATCTTGACTTATTAAGAGCATTGACACCATTGGAACCAAATGGATTAGATAACCCATTAAATTGGGAAAAACTAGCAAAAGTTGAATCAATAATGATTAGTGATAACTCTTCATTAAAATTCCAAGAGCCAATATTTGGTGGTCAATCTGTAGCTGGCCCAGCTAGTCTAGCAATGATTTACTCAACAGTTGTATATCCAGAAGAAACTGAACTATGGATTAATGAAACGATGATTACTTTTGATTCCTTCCTTGAAACATTAGAAAATGGAAATAATACTGAAATTAATGATTCTATGAACAAATCTATTGAGATGGTAAATTCAATACCTTTACCTCCAGAAATTACTCCTGATTCACTTAATTCTTGGAATGTAAGCAATACGAATTGGATTGGCCCATTAATAAATGGAGAGAATTCAACACAATTACTTTCCGATTTTGATGAATATTTATCATCAATAAATTTGTTAGTAAATAATAATTCAGTAAGTCCTGAAATTGAACAAAAATGGATTTACAGCGTATCTTTAGAAATCAGAATAAAATTAAACATATTAAATGTAATTCAAGAAATTGATTACGCTGGTTCAGTACTGGGTTCTATTCCAACGTATGACGAAAAAGGCTCTGAAATCGAATATAACCAACGATCTACATCTGCGACAATTGGCGTAATTAGTCTAGCAATCTCAACTTCCGATTTAACTACAGAAGAAATTGTCGAAATTTCAAAATCTTTGGAGAAAAATCTTACAAGTGAACTTTCATTAAATGAAGATTCAAAAATTATTATTTTCGGTTTTAATCGTTTCACTGAAGCTTCTGCAAGTGCATCAAGTAAAGAAAGTCCGATGCTTACTAGCTTGGCAATATTATTACTGGGACTTATTTTATGGACTAGATTTCGTTCAATTAGAGAAACTATGATGGTAATAACATGTACTGCACTTACAATTCCAATTACTTTTGGTGTGGCTTCATTCTTATTCAAAGTAACATTTAATCCTGCCATGTTCTCGATACCAGTTCTTGTACTGGCAATAGGTGTAGACTATGGATTACATGTTGTAGCTAGGTACAGAGAAGAAGCCGTTCAAGAAGCTAGAAAAATGGGTATTGATGAACATTCTCAACCTCTTTCTGTTCTTGAAAAAACTAGTAGACAAAAAGCGATTTTGAATGGGTCGTTGCTTACTTCTGCAGCGTTAATTGTGGCGATTACCACTGATGTTGTAGGTTTCATGTCATTCAATATTAGTAATCAAAAATTCTTACGTGACTTTGGAACTACGATTGCAATTGGACTATTGTTTGTATATCTTTCATCAATAACTGTTTTACCTGCATTATTATCACTTATTCCGCCTAAATCTAAAACTCTAATAACTAGAAAGCCTTTTCCAATTTCAAATATACAATCAATTGAAGAAACAAGTTTTTCAAAATTTATTGGTAACGTTGTAGAGAAAAAAGCAAGAGTTGTGTGGATAATTGTGATACTAATGACAATACCCATGATTTGGGGGATGACATTACTTAAACCGGGATTTGATTCTCGAGATCAACTTGTAGAAGATGAAGAAGGCGTCGTAGGAGCATTTGTTACATTAAATGATCAATTTGCTTCTAGTCCAAGTCCTATTTATTTTATCATCGATTCAAAAGATTCTACTGTCTTATCTCCTGACGGTTTAGAAGCATATTATGATGCAATGAAACTTTTAGAAAATGATGATAAAATTAGTGATGATATTACAAGCCTATGGACTGAATTAGCTAAGTATTCAATTAATGCTGAAAATTCTACTTTTTCAGAATTATTAACTAGAATTGAAGCGAAAGAAAGCGCTGCATTTACTGAATTAAGGACTTGGGTTTTAGAAAGTGAAGAAGGAGTTGAGCTTGCTTCCCCTTACCTTAGTAATAATCAAAAACAAATGGTAATTAGATTTCAAGCCGCTATATTAGATTGGGAGGCTTCAGTAGAACTTGAAGAAAATTTAAAGAATAAATTAAGTGAACTACCAAATGAAAATTTTACATACGCATTTACTGGAGATGATTTAATTGTTGGAATGGTAACAGAAGAAATTTCTACAAATTCAGTAGTTTCGACTGTGATAGTTTCTATCATAATTTTAATCATGTTAATTATAATTAATTTCTTGGATAATAAAGATCCAATAAGAGGGATTGTAATGGCTTTGCCATTATTTGTGGTAGTTTGTTGGGTTTATGGAATGCTTGGGCTCTTTGGATTCTTATTAAATGCTCAAGTCGTGACAATTGGTGCATTAACACTCGGATTAGGTGTTGATTATTCTGTTCACTTTGCTACAAGAATGGAAGAAGAGGCGGAATTAAATCCAAATGGTACTATTGCTGAATGGACAAGTAAAACTGTTAGTACAACAGGAAGAGCAATGGGTGCTGCCGCATTAACTACTGCTGGTGGCTTCTCTGTGTTACTTCTTTCCTCATTAGAACCATTGAAACTAATGGGAATTTCATTTGCAATAGCTATTTCAATGGCATTAATCTCATCATTAACACTATTACCAACACTCCTAGGTCCAAGACTAAAACTGCATTCTGAACAAGAATAGCGCAACAAGAAGTCTATCAATTAGACTCTTGTCGGCTATTCATGTCCATTGACCCGAATAGTTTTGACGAGCCAGTTAGGGATTATATTTTCGATCAAACAGAATCTGTTAATGATTTAATTGAAGCAATGGCTAAGGCAGGAGGATTTACGGCTACAAAGCTTGCTCGAGCGAAGGATTTGTTAAAATTACAATTTGAAAAATTAGAACAATCTAATTACGATTCAAAAAAATGTCTTAATTGGATTTCATTTCCTGCTTGTCTCTGTGCTACTGGTACTCGTGGATTTTTCGTGGAAGCCTTAAAACAAAAAAAATTCAATGTTGTTTCGACTACTTGTGGTACGCTAGATCATGATATTGCTAGAACTCATAAGGATTATTTACATGGAGAATTTGAATTAGACGATATTGAATTGGGAGAATATGGATTGAATAGACTTGGAAATGTAATAGTACCAAATTCATCATATGGAGAAATTATTGAAAATATTGTTTTACCCGCTTTAGAAGATATTCGAAAAGAAAGAATGGAGCAAACAGGTTTAACTGGTACTGAACTATGGAAAGGTTTTGGAACTGTAGAGTTATGTTGGGAACTCGGAAATAGAGTATGTGATGAAAATTCATTACTATTTTGGGCTGCAAAACATGAAATTCCAATTGTAATTCCTGGAATTACTGATGGTAGCATCGGTGCACAATTATTTATGTTTAGACAAAAATATCCCGATTTTTGGATAGATATTCTAGCAGACGAACAAAGAATGTCAGATCTTACATGGGTTGCTGAATCAAGTAATGCATTAATGGTTGGGGGAGGTATTTCAAAACATCATGTAATTTGGTGGAATCAATACCGAGGTGGACTTGATAATGCAGTATATATCACAACTGCACCTGAATTTGATGGTTCACTTTCTGGTGCTAGGTTACGTGAAGCAATATCATGGGGTAAAATGCGTCCTGAAGCACCAAATATCTGCGTAGAAGGGGATGCTAGTATTCTTTTACCAATTTTAGGGTCTTCGCTATTCAATTAAAATTTTTATTAGGTTGAATAATTACTTTCAAAACTATTTTTGAAAATGCAACAATCAAAAATACTATAGCTGCAATTAAGGCAATTGTTGAACCGCTACCTGTATTTTCTTCAGCAGAAAAATAAAGCCCTAAAATTACAATTAAAATACCAAATAACTGAGAGTAAAGAATACATGAGCGGAAGCTCTTACCAATTAGTTGAGCTGTTGCAGAAGGGGTAATCAAAATAGCAGTAACCAATAATACACCAACAATCTGAATCATACTCAATACAACTAAACCTACAAGAGTAGCAAAATAAATAGAAATTAAAGATACTGGAATTCCTTGAACTCTTGCTGCAATAGGATCAATAGATATTGCTAACAAGCTTTGATAAAGAAATGAAATCGAAAATAGAGTAAGTATGGCAACAAGTAAAATAAAGTTAAAACTGGACTCGTCAATTAACAATAAATCTCCAAATAAATAACTTTCAATATCTGCATAAGAAGCACCTCCCTCTCTTCTTAAAATTACAAGACCAAGACCCAGCATTCCAGTCAAGAAAATAGCTATTGAAGCGTCTCCTGTAAGTATTTTTTTGGCCGAAAGATACTCAATGGCTACCGAAGCAAATATTGTGAAAGCTAATGCATACCAAAATGGGGCAATACCTCCAAGAACGATTCCTACGGAATATGCTCCAAATGATACGTGTGATAACCCGTCTCCAATTAAAGAAAAATTTCGAACCATTAGAAATGTACCTAAAAGACCTGCCATCATACTAACAATTAATGAAGCAATTAAAGCACGTTGGAATATTTTCGAAGTAAAGTAATAAGGGAAAAATTCCCCAGGAATTATCGATAAATATTTGTTATCTCCTAAGGGTATTCTTACTGATCCAACAAATTCAAGAATGGGACCTGCTAAATCGATTGTTATGTTGCCAAATGGAATATAATAAAACATCATTAAAAATGATACAAAAAATATGACATTAATTATTAATTTTACTTTTTGAGGTAAACTTTCCCATGAATCCGTCAATTTCATTTTGAATCACCTTTCTTTGCTGGAACTATTGTTATGATATCTAAATTAGACTGTTTAATCTCATTATTAATTTGAGTTAGATTTTCATGAGTAGCATCAATTCCTCTTAATTCTGCAAGTTCAGATAAATCTGGAAAATCCGAGTTAGAACCATCATAACGTATTGTTTCTTCAAGATAGATCATACGATGTACTGTCTGCTTAATTGTAGATAAATCATGTGAAATCATAATAATTGTTTTATTTTCTTCATGACATAAACTATCAAGTAGTTTCAATAATGAATTTCGAGATTCTCTATCAACACCAACCATTGGTTCGTCCATAAGTATTATATCTGCTTCTGATACTAACGCTTTGGCAATTAATGCACGTTGTCTTTGCCCCCCTGATAAACTTGATATGGGAGTATTCGCAACATCTTCAAGGCCTACAAGTTGTAATGTTTTTTCAACAAGAGAGTGATTTTTTTTCCAAAAATGAAGGAAGTTTGCTCTTTTTAGAGTCCCTAATTTAACTAATTCTCTAACTGTTATTCTCACATTATTTGGAAGATTTAGAGAAGTTTGTGGCACCCAACTAATCTTACCAATTACATTTTTTGATATAGGTTGATGACCATAAATTTTGATTGAACCAGTTTCCGGCTTCAAAATACCAAGAATTGTAAGAATTAATGTACTTTTACCTCCACCATTAGGTCCAACAATTCCTATAAATTCACCGCACGAAATTGACAAATTTATATCATGAATTACTTGAGTTCCTGAGCGCATTACAGATAAATCTGTGATTTCAACAACTTGAGTGTCACAATTGATATTTTGATTTGTCATCAATATATCACTTCATTATTATTTTTAGATTTTAATTAATTTATTAATTCTAACTCTATTATGAAATAATTACGCAGTACAACCAAGTCCTAATTTCAAATTTTCAAGATTTTTCTGCATTAATGATAGATAATTATCACTACTATCTGATTGACCATCACTACCATCAGTAGGCGCCATTTCCATTGTGTAGAGATAAAGAACTTGTACTCCAGTCTCATCAACAATATTTTGTACTGAAGAAGGATCTGTATACTCTTCAACAAATATTACTGTTATATTCTTTTCATCAATTTTTCCTATAACCTTAGCGATATCCTCTAAAGTAGGTTCTCCTTCTGGATCAAGTCCATGTACTGTGACAAATTCAATATTATATCGTTGTGAAAGATATGAATATGCATTATGATTAGCAGCTACTGTCCTAGTTGAACAATCACTAGAACTACCAAATGCTGTATTGAAATCTAAATGTAACAGAGTAAGTGAACGTATGTAATCATTAGCATTATCATTGAAAATTTCTTCACCTTCTGGATATAAGTCCACTAGAGTATCACGTACGAGTTTAAGTTGCTCCATGAATGCTAGTGGATCTAACCAACTGTGAGGATCGTAATCAAAGGCATTTTCACCCTCCTCAGAAACAATTGTTGTATCAGAATCGCTGTGGTCACTGTGGTCACTGTGGTCACTGTGGTCACTGTGGTCACT
>CEOV01018942.1_pt1 | contig 21164 bp, 20 predicted proteins | sample 530631 | NCBI WGS metagenome assembly CEOV01 (sample SAMEA2620756, study PRJEB7988) | marine metagenome | isolation source: saline water (ENVO:00002010), including
CGAATATTACCAATAGCTCAGGATAGCTTAAAATCTATCGAATATATAATAGGCTTAGCGCAAGACGCAGATCTAATTATTACAATTGGCGGTGCTTCAGTTGGTAAATATGATCTAATAAATGAAGCAACCAATAATTTTGGCCTTGATAAAAGCTTTCATAAGGTGGCAATGCGTCCCGGGAAACCATTGATGGCTGGAAAAATCAACGAGACCGCATTTGTTGGGCTACCTGGAAATCCAGTTTCAGCCTTGGTTTGTGGCTATGTATTTATCAGACCACTGATACAGGCAATGTTAGGGTTAGAGAAAAAAAGCGCACCCCGCCTAATAGCTCCGTGTGGCACCTCACTTCCAAAAAACGGACCACGCGAACACTACATGCGTGCTGTTTTATTACCAAACGGATATCTTGAACCTGTAGAGAACCAAGATAGTGCACGTTTGGCTTTATTATGCGGTTCAGATGCGCTTCTTATCAGAGCCGCGCACGCAGAGGCTATTCCGGCGAAAACACAGTGCGAATACATTAAAATTTAACAAAAACTCACAAAAGCTTGACACAAATAAGGAACATTAGTAGAACAAAAATAAAAAATTGAGGATAAAGCATGCTTACACGAAAACAGCTCGATTTATTAAATTATATAAACAAGCATTTGAATAAAGACGGAATACCACCCTCTTTTGACGAAATGAAGGAGGCTTTGGATTTACGCTCCAAGTCTGGAATTCACAGACTTATAACCGCTCTAGAAGAACGGGGCTTCATTCGAAGGCTTGCTCATAGAGCGCGCGCCATAGAAATAGTTAAGCTGCCAGATTCACTAGAAACAAACAATAAAGTGACCAAACTAAGCCGCGTTTCTACCAAAAATCCGGCAAGCAATGAAGACGTAAATCCTCGACCTATTTCCGTCTCAGTACATGCGAGCGAGCTACCAGTAATGGGACGAATAGCAGCCGGAGTTCCCATTGAAGCTATAAGCCAAATTTCCCATAACGTAGCCGTTCCAGGGCACATGCTAAGGAATGGAGGCGACCATTATGCGCTAGAAGTAAAGGGTGATTCCATGATTGAAGAAGGAATTAACGATGGGGATATTGTCGTAATAAAAGAAACAAAAACAGCGGTAAATGGCGATATTGTTGTAGCACTCGTGAAAGATAGTGAGGCAACATTAAAGAGGTTTTTTTATAGAGGCGATGCAATAGCCTTGGAAGCAGCCAACCCGGCATATGAAACCAGAATACTGCCAAGTGGTGACGTAAAAGTCCAAGGGCGACTGGTTGGTCTGATAAGGTCTTACTAGTTCATTTAGCCAGAAAACAATCGTTCCTCTCATATGGTTTTGTGTTAACATATGCCGTTAAAGGTCTAAGAAGACTTGCTTGTTCATTGGTATTATTAACTATAAGAACTGAGCATAAAAACTTAAAAACAGCACAGAGGCGAAATTTATGTCCAACGTTGTGACACGAATTGCTCCATCACCTACCGGCGATATGCATATAGGAACTGCCCGAACAGCTTTATTTAATTGGTTGTATGCCAGAGGTAGAAATGGAAAATTTTTACTTAGAATTGAAGACACAGACAAAAATCGTTCTACTGATGCTGCACAGGACGCTATCCTCGACGGAATGAAATGGCTAGGACTAGATTTTGATGGTGAGCCTATTAGCCAATCAAAGAGGGCACCGCGTCACGTTGAGATTGCAAATAAGCTCTTGGAAACAGGCAAAGCATACAAATGTTTTTTAACAGAAACTGAGATAGATGACTTAAGAAATTTGGCAATTAACAATAAAAGTCCAAGTGCTTTTCGAAGCCCTTGGAGAAATGCCTTACCAAGCACATTCCCAAAAAAACCATTTGTGATAAGAATTAAGGCTCCAGAAAATGGTTCTACGGTTATTAAAGATGAGGTTCAGGGCGAGATTGTAATAAAGAATAGTCAACTAGACGATATGATCCTACTCAGATCTGACGGTTCACCCGTTTACATGTTGGCTGTTGCAGTGGATGATCATGATATGGGTGTTACGCATATTATTCGAGGCGACGACCATCTGAACAATGCTGCCAGACAAAATTTAATTTATTCTGCATTGAATTGGGCAATTCCAGTTTATGCACACATTCCACTTATACATGGTGAAGACGGAAAAAAATTATCAAAACGTAACGCCGCAACAAGCGTGATTGAGTATAAAAAAATGGGTTATCCAGCAGCTGCAATGAGAAATTACCTTGCGCGCCTGGGCTGGAGCCATGGCGACGATGAGTTTTTTACTGATGAACAGGCAAAAACATGGTTTAATTTGCAAAGTATTGGGAAAAGTCCATCGAGGTTTGACTTTAAAAAATTGTCCAATATTTCAAAGTTGCATATAGCTAATACAGATAATGCTGCGCTGCTGCATGAGCTAACAGGTTACTTGAAAGCTGTGGGTCAACCAGCCTTTTCACAGGCACAGTTAAACGGTCTTCTTAAGTCACTAGATTTCACAAAAAATGCTGTAAAGAGCTTATCTGAACTAATTGAAAAAAATAGATTTATTCTTCAAGAGCGACCAATTTTTCTTGACCCAGACATTGAGGAGAGAATCGAAGATTTACCTTTAAACATCCTCAAAATATTGACGCCGCAACTGCAAAATGTTAGATGGGAACGGAACTATTTAGAAGATTTGTTAAACCTCGTTTGTGAGCAGATTGAACTGAAGTTTCGAGATGTAGCTCCCATCTTAAGGGCAGCCCTCGCGGGAAGTTCTAAAACACCAAGTGTGTTTGATATGATGATAGTTCTAGGGAGAGTTGAAACTATTGAGCGGCTAATTGAGTTTGAAGATACGTATAAGAATTAAATTTAATTCACACAACTTCAGGATAATGCGGAGTTAAAGCATCAACTAGTTGCAGCATTTTGGAGGACATTATGGCTGGCAAATCAAAAACGGCAAAACTTATTATTGGTGCAAAAGAGATTGAACTTCCTATTCATTCTCCATCAACCGGCGCCGATGTAATTGACGTTACAACATTATACAATCAAGCAGGTGTATTTACATACGATCCTGGCTTTACCTCTACCGCTAGCTGTGACAGTACAATAACATTTATAGATGGTTACAAAGGTGAACTGCTTCACCGCGGATATCCCATAGATCAACTCGCTGATAAGTCGCATTATTTGGAAGTATGCTTCTTACTTTTATACGGTTATTTGCCAACTGGGGCTGAGTTAGAAGATTTTGAGCACAGGGTCACAACCCACACAATGCTACATGAGCAGATGATGTACTTTTTCAGAGGTTTCCGTCGTGATGCCCATCCTATGGCGGTTATGACCGGCGTCGTGGGTGCAATGTCGGCTTTCTACCATGACAGTACAGACATAACTGATCCTTGGCAAAGAGAAGTAGCCTCAATAAGGCTTATTGCAAAAATGCCAACAATTGCCGCTATGGCGTATAAATACACAATTGGGCAGCCCTTTGTTTATCCCCTCAATAATTTGGATTATGCGTCAAATTTTTTAAGAATGTGCTTTGCAGTGCCAGCCGAAGAATACCAAGTAAATCCAATTTTAAGCCGTGCGATGGATAGGATATTCACATTACATGCAGATCATGAGCAAAATGCATCTACTTCAACGGTTCGTTTAGCAAGTAGCTCTGGTGCCAACCCATTTGCGTGTATCGCTGCAGGAATCGCCTGCCTTTGGGGCCCAGCACACGGAGGTGCAAATCAGGCGTGTCTAGAAATGTTGAAGGAAATTGGAACCGTCGATCGTATCCCAGAATATATTACGAGAGCAAAAGATAAAGATGACCCATTTCGTTTGATGGGATTTGGCCACAGAGTATATAAGAATATAGATCCAAGAGCTCGAGTACTAAAAAAATCAGCAGATGAAGTATTAGAACTCCTTGGTGTTGAAGATAATCCGCTCTTACAAGTCGCAAAAGAACTGGAGCATATGGCCCTTAATGACCAATACTTTATAGAAAAGAAGCTTTTTCCGAATGTTGATTTCTATTCAGGGATTATCCTGGAAGCAATGGGATTCCCAACTTCAATGTTTACTCCAATATTTGCAGTTTCCAGGACTGTTGGGTGGATATCGCAATGGAAAGAAATGATCGCAGATCCACAAGTAAAAATTGGACGACCTAGACAACTGTATCTTGGCGAGACCTTACGAGACTACGTAGACATAGAAAATAGATAGTCAAATAAGAGACCTTACCGTCCCTCAAATTTAGCTTTCCTTTTTTCATGAAACGCTAAAACACCTTCCTGGAAATCACGTGTGTTGCCGCATTTTTTTTGTAATTTAGCCTCAAGCTCTAACTGTTCATCTAAAGAGTTATTTAAAGATTTTCGCATTGCTGTCTTGATACCAGCAAAAGCAACAGTTGGTCCATTGGCAAGATACTCTACTCTGGATTTTAAATGGATGTCATAATTATCATCTTCTACATATTCATATATTAATCCAATTTCGTGAGCTTCAGCGGCCATAATTTTATCCGCAAAGATTGAGGAACCAATAGATTTAGCCAAGCCCATAGCTCGTGGCAGAAAATAAGTGCCACCGACATCTGGAATTAAACCAATTCTACTGAAAGCCTGCACAAAATAAGCACTAGATTTCGCAATTACGATATCTGCTGCTAATGCCAAATTTGCCCCTGCACCTGCAGCCGCCCCATTTAAAGCAGTTACGGTTGGTACTGGAGAATTAACAATTGCACGTATCAGTGGCTCATACTCATCTCGTAAAGTTCGCTCTAAATCTACTGACTGTAACGAGTTGCCATCACCTAAATCTTGCCCCGAACAAAACGCGTTTCCAGAACCAGTCAGAACAACCACCCGCGCTTCCTTAGAATATCGGGTAACAGCATCCGTAAGCTCTGCCCTCATTTGTGAATTTAAAGCATTCATTACATTTGGCCTATTTAAAATAATTGTTGCCACAGAATTTTCGTATTCAACCAGTATATTTTCGTAATTCATAATTCAGTTAGCCGTCTCTATCTTGTTGGAGTAAGTTAAATAGTCTCAATCACCCATAATCTCTTTTAATTTCTTCCGTTCTTCATCATTAAGCGGTGCGGTTAAATCATTTTGGGTCTTTGAGATCTTTCCAAGTTTTCTTACATAAAATACAGCTGTTAATACTGAAAAAAGTAAAAATAATGGGCCGAACCACCATAATAAATAATTCACACCGTCAATTCGCGGGCGTAGCAAGGCAAACTCTCCATAGCGATCAACTACAAATTTTATTACTTCATCATTGCTATCACCTGCCTGAAGTCGTTCCCTGACTAATACCCTCAAATCTCTTGCAAGAGCAGCATCACTTTCGTCAATACTCTCGTTCTGACAAACTAAGCATCTCAAATCTTTAGAGATTTGCCTCGCGCGCTCCTCCAGCTTAGGGTTAGGAAGAACCTCATCAGGTTCAACAGCATTAACTATGGAGCACGTAGCTAAAGCGAAAATAAAAATTATTTTTTTAAAAATCATTTTCAGGCTTTTTCTATCTCAATTCTTGGTGTTGACTTTGCTCCTGCCGCTACTCGGTAGCGCCTATCCGATAATGATATCAATGCACCCAGAGCCATTATTATGCATCCAGCCCATATCCAATTTGCAAAAGGTTTTATGTACGTTCTAACAGTCCAGTTACCATCAAGCTGGCGATCACCTAAAACTAAATAAACATCTCTGGTTAGCTTGTAATCTATGGCAGCTTCTGTTGTTGGCATCTGAGCAACAGGATAATTTCTTTTTTCCGGAAACAAAGTCGCTACAACCTCACCATCCTGCACAACTTCAATAGACGCTTGAACAGAAAAATAATTAGGACCCGACAAATTTTCAACCGACTGCAAAGTAAAATCATAGCCTGAAAAAGACCAAGTTTCGCCAATACTTGCTGTCCGAATATCTTCACTTTCCCAAGCAACCAATGCTGAAATCGCAAATATCGTGGTACCAAATCCAACATGAGCAACGGTCTTTCCCCAATCGGAACGAGGTAAACGAAGGAGTCTCAACAAATTTCGATTTGATCCAGTTCGACTATATAGATCATACAAAGCTCCTATTACTATCCACACTCCTAAGAACAAACCCATAGGGCCAAGTATAGTTTTTTGAGATTGCAACGCCCAAACAAAGCAGGCTAATAAAATAGCAAAGCTGATTGGTATTAAAAGCGATTTTAAAATTTTGTTTAATCTTCCTCTTTTCCAAGGAACCATCGCGCCTATTGGCAAGATTAACCCCAACGCGACCATGAAAGGTGTAAAAGCAATATTAAAAAATGGAGGTCCAACACTCAACTTTCTATCAAAAAACATTTCCGCGATATAAGGCCAAATCGTTCCAACAAAAACAACAAAAGCAGAAACAACTAACAAAATATTATTAGCAACCAGAGAGCTCTCTCTGCTTACGACAGAAAATACACCTTTTGCCTGAAGCGAATTAGAGCGAAATGCAAAAAGCGTCAAAGCACCACCTACAAAAAAGCAAAAGATTAGTAAGATAAAGAATCCTCGCTCAGGGTCATTTGCAAAAGCGTGGACGGAGGTTAGTAAGCCAGATCTAACAATGAAAGTCCCCGTAAGTGAGAAACCAAATGCCAATATCGCAAGAAGAATTGTCCAACTTTTTAGGTTTTCGCGCTTTTCAACAACTATAGCAGAATGAAGAAGTGCTGCCGCACACAGCCAAGGAATAAAAGATGCATTCTCTACAGGATCCCAAAACCAGAAACCTCCCCAACCTAATTCATAATAAGCCCACCAGCTTCCAAGTGCTATCCCTATTGTCAAAAACAGCCAAGCTGCAAGTGTCCACGGCCTTACCCATCTTCCCCAAGCTGCATCTATTCTGCCTTCAATAAGAGCAGCAACAGCGAAGGAAAATGACATACTTAGCCCAACATAGCCCAGATACAAAAATGGAGGATGAAAAGCTAAACCTGGATCCTGAAGTAATGGATTAAGATCTTGGCCGTCAAATGGGATTGGGAAAATACGAAGAAATGGGTTAGAGGTAAAGACAATAAATATCAAAAACGCAAGTCCAACTGCTCCTTGAACAGATAGCACTGTAGCCTTCAATCTAATCGGAAGATTACTTCCAAACCAAACGGCACTAGCTCCAAACAAAGCTAATATAAGTACCCACAAAAGCATAGAACCTTCATGGTTGCCCCATACTCCACTAATCTTATACAACAGCGGTTTTAAAGAGTGAGAGTTTAAAGCTACCAAGCGAACAGAAAAATCTGAAGTTATAAAAGCATGTGTCAAGGCGCCAAAAGCAAGCGCTAAGAGAGCAAATTGTAAATTTGCAGCTGTCGCACCAAAGTTCATCATTCCATAACTATTTTTTCGGGTGCCCAGAATTGGAACAACGCATTGCAAAAAAGCAACCAACATAGCCAATATTAAACAAAAATGACCTAACTCAGTAATCATGAATTATGCAATGCCTCGCTCAAAAAAATTAAGAGGGTGTTTGTACGTTAAATCATTATTTAGGTTCTTGATAAACCCCTTGTTCTTTAAGTGCGTCAATTACTTCAGCTGGCATATAAGTTTCATCATGCTTAGCTAGGATTTCAGAGGCGTAAAATACTCCATCGGAAAATTTACCCATTGCAACCATACCCTGATTTTCTTCAAAAAGATCGGGCAAAATCCCTGTAAATTTAACACTTACACTTTCATTACCATCCGTAACATTAAATGAAATGGTTTCACCAACACCTCGAAGCAAACTGCCCTCCTCCACCAGCCCTCCGATCCTGAAAACCTCATTTGGGTTGGGTGTATTTTCAACGACTTGGGTAGGACTTTTAAAAAAATTAATCCCGTCCTTCATCGCAAAACCTATCAAAATAGTAGCAGTTGCCAATGCAACGAACGCAATGCTGATGATCTGAACTCGGCGCTTTTTCTTTAAATTCTTCATTTCAACAAACTTATGGAAAACACGGGACCATCTCCAGCCCCAAAGTCTCTTTTTCATCCAACATTAAATTGGCATTCTGTATGGCTTGACCACTACTGCCTTTAGTTAAATTATCCAGAGCACCAATTATGATAGTTTTATCTTGCTTACGATCTTGGACTACCCCAAGATAACAGTAATTCGAACCCCTTACGTCTTGAGTAGCCGGCATTTTACCGAACGGCAAAACATGTAAAAAGGGCTCATCAATATATCGCTGGCAAAGTGTATCATAAATCTCTTCTGACTTTCCCGTTACATAGGCAGTCGCAAGTATACCTCTATTTGCCGGGATAAGATGGGGCGTAAATTGAATTTGCACAGGCTGACCAGCAAGTAGTGAAAATTCCTGATCAAATTCTCCCAGATGTCTATGAATTCCGCCCACTGCATAAGCCCTAATTCCCTCGGAAGCTTCTGAGTGTAGCAAATCTTCTCTCATTGCACGGCCTGCACCTGAAACCGCACATTTCATGTCTAAGATAATATTTTCCAAATCAATTACATTTGAGCTAATAAGTGGCCGTAATATATACTGACCGAGGGCGGCATTGCACCCAGTTCCTGCAACAAGATTTGCGCCTTTAATCCGCTCGCGATAAAATTCTGTTAAACCATAAATAGCTTTTTTTTGAAGTTCCGTCTCAACATGGTTCTCTTTATACCATTTTTCATAATCATTAACGTCTCTCAACCGAAAGTCTGCACTCAAATCTATAACCTTAAGATTTTTGGGAAGTTGACCAATAACTTGCTGACTTGTCTTATGAGGCAGAGCACAAAAACATAGGTCAATTCGTTCGAAATCTGTTTCTTCAAGTTTTGTTAACTTTGGAAGTTTCATATGGGATAGATGTGAAAATATGTCCGACATAGACGAACCAGCTTTAGTATTCCCGACCAGTGCTGTAACTTCCATTTTCGGATGCGTCTCGATTAGCCTTATAAGCTCAGCGCCTGTGTAGCCAGATGCTCCAATTATTGCTAATTTATGCTTCATTCATACTCTCTTTTCGCCAAAACTTAAGATTTAAAAGCGTTCAAAGTCAATCTTACGTTTTAAAAACTGTGTTGCCCTGTCCGAAACCTTTTTGGGATCCCCTGTAGTAATAAATTTAGATGCTGTGGCAGATCCTTTCATATTGGGATGCCTCTTCAAGTAATCCCGCAAACTTTCTGCCACCAGGCTCGCCTGAGAGAAAACCTTGACATCCGGTCCCAAAGATTCCTGAAAACTCTTTTCTAGAAGTGGATAATGCGTACACCCGAGTATAGCCGCCTCAGGAGAAGGCATTTTTCTTTTTAAGGCATCGACATGACTACGAACTAATGCCTCGGCAAGTATTAGATCACCATCTTCAATTGCATCTACAACTCCTCCGCATGCTTGGGCTTCTACGTCAACTCCAATCGCACGAAAGGCAAGTTCGCGCTGAAAAGCTCTGCTTGAAACAGTGGCTGGAGTTGCAAATAGAGCAACATTTTTTACAGAAACCTCTCGTGGCGGTGAATTATCTCCCCAATTACGCTCTGTTAAAGCCTCAATTAATGGTACGAAAACACCTAGGCATCTCTTACCTTCTGGCAAAAACTTTTCTTGTATGGATCGCAGTGCTGCAGCTGATGCTGTATTACAGGCTAGAATAACCAAGTCACACCCTTCATCCCACAACTTTTCTAATCCAGTAGTAGTTAATTTGTAGATATCATCGGGGTCTCTTACTCCATAGGGTGTATTAGCATTATCTCCATAGTATATAAAAGACTGCCACGGCATTCTATCTGAAACTGCGTCAAGAACAGTCAATCCACCAAGCCCTGAGTCAAAGATGCCTACTGCCATATTAAATATCTAAATATTTCGATACTTGTTTTCAAACTCATATCCGTATTCAAAGGTTTGATTTTTATTTGGTGATAATTTATAAGTTTCTCTTCTCAAAAAATCCATCATTTTGACCGGATCGTTTTTATATGATTCTAATTTATTTCGCGAAACTGGCTTACCTATTACTAAACTTACGGGCTTATCCAAACGCAATTTGAATTCGCGCAGTAATAAGCCAGCCCGCAATGCAGGGTGTAAATGACTGGCTAATTGAAATACTCTACTGGTGGTACCATCAAAAAAAATAGGCATGACAACGGCGTTTGATTTCAAAATCATTTTAGCAGTGAATGATCTCCACACTGGGTCAGCTGGTTGAGAAAACAATCTGGATGACGTGGATACGGTACCTCCTGGAAATATTCCAATTGCTCCCCCCTGCGACAAATACTCGAGGGCATTTTTTCTTGATTCCAAGTTTAGTAGTATTGCATCACGATCATTTTTAAAGGAAATAGGAAGAATAGTGTCTTTAACATGCTGTGCTGCATTAAAAATATCATTTGCAAGAATTTTAAAGTTTGCACGACATTGTGCCAGAATAGATCCCATGACTAAACCATCTAAAATTCCGTATGGATGGTTAGCGACTACGATCAAGGGTTCCCGACTAGGAATATCCCTAACGTCACCCTGCATTACGTCTATAGTAACTCCATAAACTTCCATGACTGAGTGCCAAAAAGCTTGCATAGAATTCAAGCTGGGTAGCCATCTTTGAGATCGTTTTCGTAATGCAAACCTACCCGTAGTGTTCTCTAAAATCCTAATAAAGGATTTACCTAATCCGCTGGTCGCAGAGTGTGCATAACTTATATCGTGATAAAACTTTTTATTCATAAAGATCCACATAGTTTTTTGTTACTTAGGGCCCCTATATTAATAAGAAGAAATTATCCAGTGGTATTCAGAAGATCACTTAAATCTTCAGAAATTTTTATATCAAGCGATACTTAATACATTGAAACTTAAGAGATTTAGTTTACAAATATCAAAAAAATATTGAGATACTTATGGACTGGGATAAACTAAGAATTTTTCATGCAGTGGCGGATGCTGGCAGTTTAACACACGCTGGAGATACACTTCATCTTTCGCAGTCGGCAGTAAGTCGTCAAATAAGATCACTTGAGGAAAGCTTAAACACCATTTTGTTTCATCGACACGCTCGAGGTCTAATTCTGACAGAACAAGGCGAGTTATTATTCGATGCAACAAAATCTATGTCTAAAAGAATAGATGCAGCCTCTGCCAGAATTAAAGATAGTGAGGAGGAAATATATGGAGAACTTAGAGTAACTACTACAATAGGTTTTGGGTCATTATGGTTGGCTCCTAGATTACCAAAACTTTACGAGGCTTACCCACAACTCAAAATTGATCTGATGCTTGAGGAACGAGTGCTTGACTTGCCAATGCGGGAGGCAGATGTAGCAATCCGAATGAAAGAACCTAGCCAAGCCGATTTAATCAGAAAACGGCTCATGACTGTTAAAATGCGTTTGTATGCTTCTCCGCGATACTTATCGCAGAACGGTGAACCACAAACTTTAGACGACTTGAGTAAGCATAGACTTATTTGTCAAAACCCTAAGTCTGCGCAGGTTGGCGCAGGATTAGAACTTGTCCAAAACTTAATAAAATTTGATTTACCCTCAATGCTGACCGTTAATAATTACTTTGGAGTTTTACAAGCAGTAATCCATGACCTAGGGATTGGTGTTTTGCCAGATTATGTCACACAGGACTTTGACGGGGTACAGAGAGTTTTGCACGACGTAGAATCCGTTGAGGTACCTGTTTATTTAGCTTACCCAGAAGAACTACGTCACTCAAAAAAAATAGAAACCTTCCGTGATTTTGTACAAGACGAAATAATCGAACACCGAAAAAAAATTAAATTGGAGCAAGAAAAAGTTAAATTGCAAACATCTTGAAATTTTTTGGAGCTTGCCGGGCTTATACAGTTAAGTTCGCTTAAATTTTATATTTACCCTCTAAATTTTGCAGATCTAACTTTTACTTAAAAGTTTACCATAACCTCTTAGATTATGATCAATTTCGGCAAGACGTAACATCTGCCAAATTAAGACTTGGTTTGACGAAAAACAAATACAACCACATTTTTTTTCAATTTCTTCAATAATAGTAAATGTTTGAAGGTTAGTGCATGAAATAAATATTGCCGACTGTCCCGAATATAGCTCATTTACTGCATCAACTATTGAAGTTGGTCTTATCCTTGCTACACTCGCTTCGTTTTTTTCATCAAAACTAGCTGTTACCGTTGTTCTAATCCCATTAGAATTAACCTCCTCAATTAAATGCTCAGAAACATCGCTAACATAGGGTGTTAAAAACAGAAGATCATTTATTTTCATTTGCTTGCAAGCGGCTATTAATGCTGAGATAGGGTTGCAAACCTCCTGAGTAGTACATCCCTTTCTAATCATATCTGAAACAACTTCAGAGCCGATTATACTCGAGGCACTGGTACAGGCGTAGCCGACAACATTAAATCTAATTTTTTCAGGAAACAAACTTGCAGCTTCCGACAGTTCTTTCTTCATGGCCATTAAGCCATCCTTAGATACTTCACTATTACTAGGAATGCGACTCACGTGAAGCGCCAAATCCAACTTTGATATTAGCTGCCAAAACTCGTATTCAATGGTTTCATCAGCTTGAAGCACAATTAAGCCAAGTTTAGCCTTAGAGCCTATAGGTAATCCGATTTCGTAAGAAACTTTCCGCACTAGATTTCTCTAAATTACAGGTATTGTTGGATTACATTGAGGACTAATTTGTTCTGGACCATTTGCCGTAATTAAAAAATTATCTTCATGAACTAAAATCTTTTCGTCATCAATATCTATTATTGGCTCAAGCGTAACGACCATACCTTCTTGTAATATTGTTTCATCATATTTTGAAAAGGAAGGCCATTCTGTAAGCTGCATACCCAAACCATGACCTAAACGGCCAGAGCTATTTTTTCTTTTCTTACCTTCTTGAAGAATTGCGTTCATTGCAAAAAACACCTGTTTCGCAGTATTTCCGGGGATGAGCATGTTTTTACCAGCCTCCGTTGCCTCTTGCAATCGATCCCAGCTAGAGCTCAGCCTATTTGAGATCTCAGTTACACCAAAATTTCGGTTGTAGTCACAAAAATAGCCATCATAAACAACTCCAGTGTCTAACATCAAAACATCTCCTGCTACTAATGGCGCATCTTTAGCAGGAGATATAACATCAGAATATCCACCCTGCTCTGATGCACCAGCCAAATAAGATACCCAGTCAGCACCCTCATCTAAACACAAAGCTTGAAAATCTCTAAAAACTTTCGAGAGTTGGACACCACTACCTGCAACCTCATTTATTCGAGAAAATGCACGTCCAGCAATTGCGGCGGCTTGGCTGATTTTTTTAACTTCTGAGTCAGATTTAATTAACCTCAAGTTTTTAACTATTTCACAGTCACTTACAAAGTGAAGTTTATCTAAAGATGACCTCAATTGATTGAAGTAAACGAGCGGCATGCGCAGCAATGTTTCTGGACCTGACGGAAGGCCAACTCTTCCATTTTTTGGGAGAAATTCAGATAAAATATTTTGCAATAATGAAATACCCTCGTCTGAAACATTCGGGCTTTCCCACGAACGAATTTCACCAGACCAAGTTTTTTTTAGTAAATGTACTCCGATAGATGGCACTATAGTTATTGGCGGATAATTGGCAAAAATTAGCAAATACCATGGCCTCGTCGGACTTTCCCAAAAACGAGTTAAAAATCCTGTAAAATAGCGAAAATCTGCCTCATTTGTTACCAATAGGCAATCAAGATCAGACTTTTGTAATAAAATTTGAGCCTTAGACAATCTAGCATTAAACTCATTAGGAGTGAAACCACGCATTTTGTAATCCCCTAATAAAAAAATTTTTATTTAAATCTATAAGTTCCAAAAACTGTTTCCATTCGTTAATCGTTCAAAATTTAAAAATACTTGTACTAAAAAACTTTTAAAAAGTTTTTAACTTTTATTCGTTTGTATCTCAAAAAATTACGCCATTTATTAAGCACATCGACCTAAAAATCCTTATCATAAAAACCTTTCCATTGCTCTCAGTTTATCAATCCATTACTAGAAACAGCAACAAATCAAGGAATAAAATGCTCGAGCCTGCAATCACATCGGAACTTATAGAAAGTCATGGCCTTAACTCTAGCGAATACGACCTTCTGCTGGAAATTATCGGTCGAAATCCAACATTTACAGAACTTGGGATATTTTCCGCGATGTGGAATGAACATTGTTCTTATAAATCATCTAAGAAATGGCTACGATTGCTTCCAACGAAGGGGAAAAATGTAATCTGCGGGCCTGGTGAAAATGCTGGAATAGTAGACATTGGGGACAATCAAGCTGTTGTTTTTAAGATGGAAAGCCATAACCACCCAAGTTACATTGAGCCACATCAAGGCGCTGCAACTGGCGTTGGAGGAATCCTCAGAGACGTATTTACAATGGGCGCACGTCCCATAGCAGCTATGAATGCCTTATCATTTGGGGAAATAAACCATCCAAGAACGAAAGAACTAGTGCACGGTGTTGTAGAAGGCATCGGTAGTTATGGAAATTCGTTTGGAGTTCCTACTGTTGGGGGAGAAATCCGATTTAATAAATCATATAATGGAAATTGTTTGGTAAATGCTTTTGCAGCAGGTTTAGTTGATCACAATATGATTTTTTACTCTGCAGCATCTGGAGTCGGAATGCCTGTGGTTTATCTAGGTGCAAAAACAGGGAGGGATGGTGTCGGCGGAGCAACAATGGCCTCTGCTGAATTTGACGACACAATTGAAGAAAAAAGACCTACTGTTCAAGTGGGCGATCCTTTTACAGAGAAAAGACTTCTGGAAGCTTGTTTGGAACTAATGAAGACAGATGCAGTTGTATCAATTCAAGATATGGGTGCTGCAGGGTTAACATGTTCTGCAGTAGAAATGGGTGATAAGGGAAACCTAGGAATTAAGCTCAACTTAGATCTCGTTCCAACACGCGAAAAAAATATGACAGCATACGAAATGATGCTGTCAGAATCCCAAGAGCGGATGCTTATGGTTCTTAAACCCGAGAAAGAAGAGCAAAGTCGAGCAATATTTGAAAAGTGGGACTTAGACTTTGCAATTATAGGAGAAACTATACCTGAGGACTTATTCATTATTGAACATAAGGGAGAAATAAAGGCTCAAGTTCCATTAAAAGCTTTATCTGGCAATTCGCCCGAATATGACCGTTCTTGGAAAGAACCGCCAAAAGTAAAGCCTTTGAAAGTTATAAAAAGCTTCAGCCCACTTGAGGGTTTGCTATCCCTGATAAGTTCTCCAAACTACTGCTGCAAGAAATGGGTTTATCAACAATACGATAGTCAGGTTATGGCTGATACAGTAATTACGCCTGGGACTGGATCAGGTATGGTGAGGGTTCATGGAACGAATAAAAGTTTAGCATTTACGGCCGATGTGACTCCACGATACGTGAAAGCTGATCCGTTGGAAGGCGGGAAACAAGCTGTAGCAGAAGCATTCCGTAATCTATGTGCGGTGGGAGCAAAACCCATAGCATCAACAGACAACTTAAATTTTGGCAACCCAGAAAAACCTGAAATTATGGGACAAGTTGTCCTTGCTATAAAAGGTATCGCAGAGGCGGCTGAAAAATTGGAAATACCGATAGTATCGGGCAACGTGAGCTTATATAATGAGACGGACGGCGAGCCAATACTACCTACCCCAACAATTGGTGCAGTCGGACTAATAAATGAGGACGAAGAACCAATATTAAACTCTGTTATCGCAGGTGACCTTTTGCTGGTTGTTGGAGATACTTTTGGGCATTTAGGGCAGTCTGCAATTGTTGATGAAATGTTTAATTTGCAAGATGGCCCTCCACCCCAAGTAGACTTGATGGCTGAAAAACAGAATGGTTATTTCATATTGAATAATAGGCACCTCATAAATGCTTGCACTGATTTATCAGATGGTGGCATCGCACTGGCAGCATTTGAATTAGCTGAAAAGGGAAATCTTGGCATGGAAATCCAAACATCAGATCCAGCTAAACTTTTTGGAGAAGATCAAGCTCGATATCTAATTGCATGTAATTTTGATCAAGCTGAGTTACTTTTTGTTAATGCAAAAAAAGCTAAAGTGACAATTGAAAATATTGGAACGCTTGGTGGTGATAAAATCAAATTTGGAGAATTTTGGTCAGACAAAGATAAAATTTTTAGCAAGTATCGAAATTCTTTTGCTGAAATTTTTAACTAATCACCTAGATTTAACGCTATAGAATTTTTAGGCTTGTTCTTAGGCGAAAAGAATATTTAAGATGCCTTAAGGAGATTTGAAATGGCTATGCAGGCAAATGAAATTGAGAATATGATACGCGAGCAATTTCCAAATGCTAGTATTACTATTACTGACCTGGCAGGAGACGGAAATCATTATTCTGCAGAGGTTATTGATGAAAGTTTCAAAAATATGAACCGTGTACAGCAACAAAGGGCAGTTTATGCTGCCTTAAAAGGAAAAATGGATGGTTCAAATGGCGAGTTACATGCATTGGCGCTAACAACCAAGGCCCCATCTGATAGTTAAAGGAATAATAATGTCTGAAGTAAGCGAACAAATACAAAAAACCATCGAGGAAAACAACGTGGTCTTGTACATGAAAGGCAATAAATCTATGCCTCAATGCGGCTTTTCGAGCAAAGTAGCAGGTGTTCTAAATTACATTGGTGTCGACTATGAGGACATAAATGTACTCGCGGATGAAGTAATTCGCCAAGGAATAAAAGACTTTTCTGACTGGCCAACAATTCCGCAGCTATATGTCAAGGGAGAGTTTATAGGCGGGTGTGATATAATTACAGAGATGGCTTTATCAGGCGAACTCGATAGTTTATTTGAGAAAAATGGTATTGAATTTGATAAGGACGCAGCTGAAAAAATCCGCGAAGCAAACGCTTGATTACCACTTCGTATTTTAAAGAATTACTGACCAGAGGTTAATTTAGCGACGCTTTCTAATCGCTTAGCTGTCTTAGCCAGAAGGTCAGAAATTTCATTAGCAAACGCTGGCTTACTATCGGAGGCAGCTTTTGCAACAGATATCGATTTCTCTAAGTCTATCTGTTTCTGTTCAATTTGCTTTTCTCGCTCATTAATCGACTTCTCTAGATTTATCATTCTATCAGCCAACATTAAACCTGCCATTAGCAACATGCGAGACTCCGACAATCTACCTAACTGTGAAACCAATTTTTGTGACTCAGAATTTAACAAATTTGCAGCGTCAGTTAGAAAATCTTCTTCACCCTCTTGGCAAGCGACTTGAAAATCTCTGCCTCCTATTGATAGCTTAATTTCAGGCATGGGCTTTATTCTCCGGAATTTTCAACAACTTCAGTTAATCTTTTGTAGAGTTTTTTCACAGTTTCTCGCTCTTCTTCTCTCTCAGCTAATAAAGATTGCAGCTCCGTACTATGCTTAGCTTTTAATTCTTCAATTGCTGCTTCAAGCTTTTTATTCTCAATGGAAAGTTTCTTTAACTCTTCATTAGCGGGTTCACTACCAACACGAGAGTTTCTCGAATATAGAGATACTGAGCGCTCAATTTCGTTTAACGCCAACTCTATTCTACGCTCTAAATCGACTATTTGCTCCATATATTACCCTTTAATCAAGCCCATTAGGATATATTAATGATATAAAATATTTTATAAACCTGTTTGGAAATTTTTCATAGATTAAGTTTTCTTATTCAAAAACTTTTAATCATTATCAGCACCCCTCACTGTTCACTTGAACTTCGCAATACTCGTGTTATGCATTGTCAAGGATTAATCTGCTGAAGGACTCGGTCTTCGATGGAACTTGAAAAGCTTCGAAAACTTCACCCCCACCACTGGGAGAAGGCTAACGCCATACGTGTTCTAACACTGGACGCTGTAGCGGCTGCAAATTCTGGCCATTCTGGCATGCCAGTTGGGATGGCAGATGTTGCTACCATTTTGTTCGAAAAACATCTAAAATTTAGTACCGCTCAACCTAATTGGCCAGATAGAGACAGATTTATTTTATCTGCAGGTCACGGATCGATGCTTCTTTATAGTATTGCATATCTTTGTGGCTATGCTGATTTTGACATAGATCAACTAAAGAATTTTAGGCAGCTTGGTAAAAAAACTGCAGGCCATCCAGAGAATTTTCTATCAGATGTTATAGAAACAACTACCGGTCCATTGGGACAAGGGATAGCAAATTCGGTAGGGTTCGCTATTGCCGAAGAAAGCCTTCGCGCAAGATTTGGGCGAAACATTATTGATCACCATACTTTCGTAATTGCTGGTGACGGGTGTTTGATGGAAGGTGTCAGTCAGGAGGCTATCAGCCTTGCAGGACATTTACGTTTACATAAACTTATAGTTTTTTGGGACAACAACAATATCACGATAGACGGAACTGTCGATCTTACAGATTCAACCGACCAAAAAACACGCTTTGAGGCCTCCGGTTGGGAGGTTATAGAGATAGACGGTCATAACCCTGAAGAAATTGATAGCGCAATTTCAGCTGCAAAAAAGTCTGAAAAACCGACAATGATAGCTTGTAAAACCCATATAGCGATAGGCACAGCGGCACAGGACACATCAAAGGGTCATGGAGCTTTAACCGATCCAGAACTAATTAAAAATGCGAGAGAAGTGTATCAGTGGAGCCACAAACCATTTGATATTCCCAAATCGATTAAAGAGCAGTGGGAACAAGCAGGTCTCGAGGGACACAAGGCATTCAAAAGATGGCAGTCTAAGCTAGAAAATTTATCAAATTCAAAACGAAAAGAGTTTGAAAGAATTTTTAGTGGAGATGCTCCAAAAAAATTGACCTCGGCTATTCGTAAATTCAAGAAAGAAAGTAGCGCGGCATCACCCACAATAGCGACAAGAAAATCAAGTGAACTGACACTGAATGCAATAAACAGCTTTATGCAGGAAACGATAGGAGGCTCAGCAGACCTTACCGGATCAAATAATACTAAATCAAACGATATGAAAATATTTGATAAAAACAATCGGAAAGGTCGTTATATACACTACGGCATTCGAGAGCACGCCATGGCTGCTGCCATGAATGGTATGGCTCTGCATGGAGGCATTAGACCATACGGCGGAACATTTATGTGCTTCACTGATTATGCACGACCGGCAATGAGACTTGCCGCACTTATGAAAATACCAACTATTTTTGTTATGACCCACGATAGTATTGGGCTTGGAGAAGATGGCCCCACACATCAGCCGGTAGAGCACCTCGCTATATCCCGTTCTACTCCAAATACATTAGTATTTAGACCTGCTGATACAATTGAAACTGCTGAATCTTGGGAAATAGCGCTATCAATGAAGAATACGCCATCAGTTTTGGCGTTGTCTAGGCAAAATCTCCCCACTGTTAGACAAAAGCACCAGTTTGCGAACTTAGTATCTAAAGGTGCATATATTTTGGAAGAAGCATCAAAAAACCGGCGAGTTATATTAATTGCGACCGGATCCGAAGTTTCTATTGCCTTGAAAGCACGCGAATTACTTGAAGATAAGGGAATAGGAACCAGGGTAGTATCTATGCCTTGCATGGAATTATTTTCACAACAAGACGAAACCTATAAAAGACGCATATTACCTGCCGGCCAAGCAATTAGAATTGGCATCGAGGCTGGTGTTAGAACTGGTTGGGATGAATGGTTGTTAGGTAATAGAGCGAGAGCAAACAAATCTTCATTTGTAGGTATGAAAAGTTTTGGGGCATCTGCTCCTGCTGAAGTTTTGTTTAACCATTTTGGCATTACACCAGATAGAATTGCCTCAGAAGCTACAAATCTTTTATAATTTGATCCCGTACCTAAATCTCATTATTATTTTTCTCTCGGTATAGAATAGTTTGCGCTAACTGTTTGCGCAAACATGTAATTTTACCGCTAACATACTAATTTTAAATACAAATATTGTTTTTATTACTAATAAATTGGTTATAAGAGAATCAAAAATATTGGGGATAAAATGACAGTAACACTGGGAATAAATGGGTTTGGGCGAATTGGGCGAACAACGTTAGCAAGTATATTTGAATATGGTCGAAACGATGTAATAGTATCAAAAGTTAACGCCCCAGGTTCAATTGAAACAAACGCGCATCTTCTAAGATACGACAGTGTACATGGTCGTTTTGCGGGCAAGGTTGACGTTAACCAGAACAGCTTTGATCTTGGAAGAGGTCCCATTGAAGTACTATCCTCTTACAATGCCGATGACTTAGATTGGTCAGGATGTGATGTTGTTCTTGAGTGCACCGGTAAATTTACGAGCTATGATAAAGCTATAGCGCATGTAAAAAATGGCGCTAAATCAGTACTAATTTCAGCGCCAGCAAAAAATGTGGATCGAACAGTTATATTTGGAGTTAACGATCATAAAATTTCAAGAAATGATCGAATTCTCTCAAATGGATCGTGCACGACAAATTGTTTGGCCCCTATTGCAAAGGTCTTAAATGAAACAGTAGGTATAGAATATGGGATGATGACTACGATACATAGTTACACTGGTGATCAACCTACATTAGACAAACGCCACGATGACTTGTACCGATGTCGTGCTGCTGCTCTGGCTATGATACCAACCTCCACGGGAGCAGCAAAAACAATAGGAACAGTGATACCTGAATTAGATGGAAAGCTAGATGGAACGGCAATTAGGGTACCTACTCCCAATGTGTCAGCCATTGATCTCACCTTTAAGGCCAAAAAGAAAGTTTCATCGCAGAATATTAATGATATTATAGAAGACGCTTCCAAAGGTAATATGAGTAAAGTACTTGCATTTGATCCTGAACCGAAAGTTTCAATTGATTTCAATCACACGACCCACTCTTCGATATTTGCTCCAGATCAAACTAGAGTAGTTGGTGATAACTTGGTTAGAATACTTGCTTGGTATGACAATGAATGGGCATTTTCTTGCAGAATGACAGATGTTGCCTCAAAAATTGGTCAAAAACTGATATAGGTCACGAGTTAAGAGTTTTGATTAGAATATTATCGGTCAGCTAATTATCATTTACATCACATGCTGTATTATCCATTTGGAGACCCTTATTTGGCTTGA
>CEOV01034334.1_pt1 | contig 20864 bp, 19 predicted proteins | sample 530631 | NCBI WGS metagenome assembly CEOV01 (sample SAMEA2620756, study PRJEB7988) | marine metagenome | isolation source: saline water (ENVO:00002010), including
TTTTGAGGAAGAACTACCTACAATAGAAGATGAAATAAAACATGAATTATCGAATGAAGATGAAATCCTACAACAAGGCATAACTCAACAAAATATTGAACCGTTTAATTATAATGAAGAGCCTACTAAAATATTCTCCGAACAAAGCCATGCCCCGCTACCAAAAGGAGGATTTGGTAAATTAAGCGGAAGAACGAGGAATACGAATGAATCTATGAGAAAGGATGGTTTTGCAGTATTTCCTTCTGATTTTGAAGCTATTAAGAAGCAACAAGAACCCCCCTCCCTTGAATCACCAACACTAGAAACAGAAAATGTAGCATTATGGATTGATGACCAAATGATTTCAAAAACCTCATTCGGCAATGAATATACTAGAGAAATCAACAATAATAATCAAATTATTCAAGAAAAGGCATCATTCGAGGAGCTAAAAAGCATTCAAGAAAATACAAAAATAAATCCATCCGAACAATCATTTAATCTTGATATTACAAAATTAAGATCTTTAGACAATAATGAAATAGAAGTTATTAAACTATGTTCTATACGTGAAATTTCTCCATCTGATGAAGAAATTAGGCAAAGATTAGGAGGAATTGGTAGAACTAGAGTTTCACAAATATGTAATGGACTTCACAAACATGGGATATTAAGCGTAAAGAAAGCTGGAAGATCAAGAATGTTTTATTTATCTAACAGCGCAAAATCACAACTAATGGCATGGAATATATTGTGAGTGGTTTTTATGGAAAAATGGGAAGTTATTTCTAGCCATAAATTCGAAGGAGTGATAACATCTATAGAATTTAATGAATTTGGAATAGTAATTTCAAATAATAAAAATTTATATTTTACAGACTTTGAAGGAAACCAAAAATGGAAAATGAAAATGCCTTTCAAACCTTACAAAATTAAGGCAAATGAAAATCTACTCGGAATTTTGATGGGTAATGGATTTGTAGTAATTGACTCTAATACTGGAAAACAATTACACGAAGGAAGATCAACTCAAGGAGGATTTTCTGAGATAATTAATCGACCGGGAGGAGGATGGATTTTATCAGATAGGAAAGAACAATTACATATTTTCAATCAAAAAGGTTATGGAATTAAAAGATTATTTTCTGGAAAAATAAGAAAATTGGTCGGATGGATCGATAGAGAACACCTGATGATCCATGATGGTGATGGAAGTTTACGATGTTTAAGATTAAAAGCAGATTCTACCCAAAGACAGATAGAAGATAATATCTGGTCGTGGGCATCTGAATTAAAAAACGGAGAGGTATTAGTACAATCCTTAGATGGGAAAATTTGGAAAGGAAAACCAAATTTCTCAGGATGGGATAGTGTTGAAATGATTGAGGAAAATCTTTTTGAACCATTCAAGTCGATTTGGACTGAAGGAGGATGGTGGATTTTGAATATGGAAAATAAAATATTCAATATTACAACAAAACAAGAATTCATTGGTTTTGGAGACATAATTGCAAGTAATTCTGATAATTTGTTTTCAGTTGCCGATAGAAATGGAATTATGAGGATAATCGGTTCTCGAAAAATAGTTGATAAGAAAAATGAAAAAATTACTTTTGAATATGAAAAAAGAAAATATTCATTAAATTCTGAAAAAAGAAGAAATATATTCAAAATAGCTAAAATTGCAGAAATGAATAATGATTTTGAAAAGGCAAATGAATTGTTTAAATCCATAGGAATCGAATACAATAGGGGTGAAGAAAATGAATAAGTTAGAATTAGATGAGGAGCTAGTAAAATATTACATTGGTTTAACAACAAAAGCATTTGAAAAAGCAACCCCCCTCGTTGAAAAAGGAAGTGAAGATGAAAAAAAATTAAATTCGATGTTAAAAATGGCTTCTGATTACCTAGAGGATGCAAAGTATTTCCTAGAAAAAGGAGATTTGCTAAGAGCCTATGGCGCAATAAATTATTCACATGCATGGATAGATGCGGGAGTAAGGATTAAGTTACTTGATGGCCATGGAGATGATGAATTATTTACACTACCATAATTTCAAGAAATCAATTCTATTTTTTTACCCCCAACAACCTGAATGACTTTACAATTATATTCAAATAATTTATTTTTTAACTTTTTATCTACTGTAAGAACTGGCCATCCAAATTCTCTTGAAAGGGATAAAAGAACATCATCCGTATGTTTTTGCGAATAATTATTTTCAAAATTTATTGATCTTTCTTCCAATATTTCCAAAAGAATAGATCTATTATTACTTTCTTGGAATTTATTTAATTCTCTCCAAACTGAATTAATCACAATAAATTCATATTTTCCAAAAATCTCTAATAGAGATAAATCGATATTTATTCCTGCTTCTATAACTGCGATCCATCCGCACGAATCAACCAATATCTTTGGCAGACTAACACCTCAATCAACAATACTTGCATGGCCAATTAATCTCCATCTTGTGCCTACTCTCCTTGAAAGGCTTAAACGACTTCCAATACTTGCACAAATTGGTAATTTTAAATTCAAGAAAACTTTATTTTTTTGATTGTTTGATACTGTACCAACTGATTTAGCAGTTGCTACTGTCACCATTAAAGTTTCACCGTGTCTAAGTGGATAAACATCAGTAGAATCTCCGTCTGAACCAACCATCTCTTTTAACAGTGAAACATCTAATTCAATTCTACTTCTAATCGGTGGTAATTTGCCTTTTATAGCTACAACTTGCCCTGATAGATTATCACTTTTTGAAAAATTAGGATCAAGTTTAGTTGCCATTCCACAAAGACCACCAGCATTCATTTTATCTAAATTTAAGCCCCCGCCCTTAATGCTTGAAATTGTAGATTCTATAGGAATCCAAGACTCTTTACCTGAAGCCTGAACTCTTCTACCTGGGCCAATTTCTATTTCATCACCAACTTTAAATTGTCCCGATACAATACTACCTCCAATAATTCCGCCTTGTAAATCATGAGGTCTAGTCCCTGGTCGATTTACATCAAATGATCTAGCAACATACAACAATGGATCTTCTTTTTTGTCCCTTTCAGGCGTAGGAATGATTTTTTCTATTGTACTAATTAAGATATCTAAATTAACATCATGATGAGCAGAAATTGGAATTATTGGTGCTTTTTCAGCAATAGTACCTTTCAAGAATTCTTTTATTTCTTTATAGTTCTCCATCGCTTTTTCTTTACTTATCAAATCTATTTTATTTTGAACAACAATTATATTTTTAATTCCAGCAATTTCAAGCGCCATTAAATGCTCTCTTGTTTGAGGTTGAGGGCACTTTTCATTTGCCCCCACCATCAATAATGCTCCATCCATAATACTGGCTCCACCTATCATAATTGCCATTAAGGTTTCATGCCCAGGAGCGTCAACAAAAGAAACTACCCTCTCTAGTTCCGTAGGATCATCTTTTTCTCCATCGGGATGTTTTCCTGAAACGTAATAATCTCCTTTTTTTGTTTTATAGAATGCAGTATCTGCATACCCCAATTTAATACTAATTCCTCTTTTTAATTCCTCAGAATGAGTATCCGTCCATACTCCAGAAAGAGCTTTAGTCAGTGTTGTTTTTCCATGGTCAACATGTCCAACTAATCCAATATTTACTTCGGGTTGTTTTGGTAATTTTTTCGCCAGTTTAAATCCCCCGTTGTTTTAGTTTAAGACAATCATTAGTTTTCTTCAGAACTTTCAGCAGGTCCTGAAATTTCAGCTAAAGATTTCTTACCTTTTCCAACAACTTTTAGATTTATTTGTCTAGTCTCATTTGTAATAGTAGAACCACGGAACTTTTTACGCATTCTCAAACCTTCATGCTTAGTCCTATATCTTTGGCCTTTCTTCATAAATATATTATGTCCTTTGAAACCTGTACCAGAAGTAACTAAAATTGGCTTTTTAGATCCCCCATCTAAATCTTTACGCATTGGAGTTCCAACTTTATCACATCCTCCAGTGATTTCAAGTTTATATCCGTCTAAAGGTTGTTCTGAATCTTTACTCTTTACAAATTGCCCCTCTACAACGTCTCCAATTTTCTTTCCTATAAATTGATTGTAATCACTACCAGAGATGCTAAAAGGGTAACTTTTTCCCCCATTTTTTGGGTCCGTGTCATTAACTACAGCAACAAATGTATTATCCTCACCTTTAGCCATATCATATCTCCTTGCGACTTGCCCACTCTAGGTCTATTTATTACCTCATCGGGTATTATGTCAAATATTAAATCGGCGATTTAGACTTATTTCAAGTCTAGTAATTAAATCTGAAGGTAAAATATTAGGCATCGATAATAATTGTGTTCTTCCCCTTCCTTGGGGCATTGAACCATATTTACTAGATAAAAAATCTTTATTTTCTAAATCTTTGATATATTTCCACAAAGTAGTATGTCCCTTTGGAGATTGATTATATTCTTCACATACAACCTTGTACAGTTGTTCTGCATCACCACTAGTAATTTCTGTTTCTTTTTTCAGCCTTCTACAAATAGCAAGTAAAAATAATTGCTTATGAGGCCTTAAAGAATCAACAATGTGTGGTTCAACTGCAGTTACTTCTTTACTAGATATAATTTGTATATCCTCGGGAATAATATTCTTTCTACCTTCTTTTTCAGCACTTTTAGCAGCACCTTCTATCAAATGTAGAACATTCCTTGCATCTCCTTTGGGGGCTGCTGAATTTGCGATCAAATCTAATATTTTATCATCGTATGACTCATTAAATAAGGATAATTCAGCCCTTTGTTTAGCAATTTCAAATAATCCCTCCTTACTGTAACCGCTAAGTCTGATATGATTCCCTACACCCAATCTTGAGATTACTGCACCCTCTAATAGATTCAATACAATCTCCTCTTGACTGATCAAAATTAAAGATAATGTGCCCTTCCCTTGTTTATCCTCATCAATTCTTAACAATTTGTAAAGAATATCGTTTCCTTCTTTCATCAATACATGATTAACCTCATCTAAAATAATTAGAAAATGTTTATTCTCATTTCTTAAAATCTTCCTAATACTTGAAAGTACTTCACTTGAGGAAAGACCCCTTACAGGATAACCTGAATCTAATTTAGTAATTACTTTGTGAAGTACTTGAGGTGTAGAATTAAAATTTCTACAATTAATATGAACCGATGAAATATTCCGTTTATTAGAGAAATTTAATTCTATATCCTTAGCAAATACTTTCGCCAATGCGGTTTTACCTGAACCTACAGGACCTGTAATTAATACATTACAACTTGTTTCGGGTAATGTAATTGTACTAAATTTTGTAGCTAAATCTACTAATTTATCATCTCTACCAACTAATGATGCTGGAATATAATCAAAACTTAGTGGTTCAATATCTTTCAGTACCAAACCTGCACCGATTCGGTCAAGATATCCAGCCATTCAATTGATGTTAGTATCGATTGTTATTAGAGATTCTGAATAATTAACTTGAATATGAATAAAAAAGTAAGAACTTATGGGATTTCATCAAACTGATAGCCATGTTCCCATTTCTTTTCTCCTAGGGCAACCTCCAATTCAAAGGGTGTTATCAGAGGCTTTGCATATCGAACAGAATCATCAATTGCAATTCTTGGACAAGCAGTATTTACAAAAGCATCTACTGGGTAAAAATCAATTAAATCAGGCCCAACATGCTCCAAAGCTAACAAATATCCTTTGCGGCCGTGTTTCTCGAGCATTTTTTTCATCCTTATCGCTAAAGATCGCCTCATTTGTCCTGGCTTTTCTCCGATTAAAATACCAAATTTTTTAGATTCAGAAACTGACATAATTAGCCCGAATCTTTGTCTTAGTATTCTTTCTATAGATTCTATTGACATCTCCTTAGCCTCTCCTGTATATGGATCTAACATTGCTAAAGGTTTACCTGTATGAAGAACCAAACCAATTGGGTGAAAATCACCAGAGCCTAAAAATAAATAATGTCCAATGTCAGAATCATCTCCCGAATAATTACAACCTAAAACCTGACCTGGAAAAGAAAGTCTGGCCCCTCCTACTGGAATTACAACATCAAAACCCAAATTAATTAATTTTGATTTATACTCTTCTAACAAATGTAAATGTTGTATACTTCCAACTAAACCCAATTTACAATCAGTCAAAGGTATTGTTCTCCCAACAACATCTAAAAATATCTCTTGTTTTTCTTCCTCAGTAAGTTTTTCATTACTTGTACTTAGTATCTTCTTTTTAGCTCCTTCCCTATGCAAATGTAACCATTCTAGAACTGGTTCTAATTCGGGCTCTGAATCATAAGTTACAGGAATGAAATGTGTTGGCATTCCAGAATCAATATTCATTTGCGAATGACCCATATGTGCTACTAACTCAACCCCCATCATTTTCATTTTATTATGTACTAAATCACAAGCTCCATAACAAGGGTCTGCTGCTAAAATTATTTGTGCAGATGACTCATGTTCTAGTTGATCCATTAATTCTAGTGCTTGCATTTTCAAACCTTCTGGTACTTGAAGAGCAACTAATCTATTATCATTTGATTTAATTAAATCAACCAAATCATCGATTTCAAAATCATGTTTCTCTAAATCCAATAAAATCACCCAGGAAAAACCACTTTGTCTCCATCCATATCAACCCTAATCAAAGATTGTATATTTAAATTCGTTTTTTGCTTTAATTTCTGTAAGCCATCTCCTTTTTCAAAAATTATTACTATATTTTCAACAATTGCATTAAAGGATTTAATTCCCTCAATTATTGAATTCATTGTTCCTCCAGTAGATAAAACGTCATCTACAATCAATACTTTTTCTCCCTCATTTAAATCATTGATATACAATTCACCTTTGGAGTAACCAGTTTTTTGATTAATACAAACTTCTCCTTCGAGACCATAACTACGCTTTCTAACGATAAGTAATGGTTTTTTCATTCTGGAAGATAATAATGTAGATATTGGAAGACCCATTGCTTCTATGCCTAAAATAACATCGATTTTATTCCAATCTATCATTTTTTCAATCGATTTTGCAATTAAATCCAATAAATCGGGATTTATTCTTGGCACACCATCTGAGATAGGATTGACAAAATATGCATAATCTCCTTTCCAAACAATTGGAGATTCTTCAAGACTCTTTCTAAGAGCCTTATACAAATCCATAATCTCACTGCCTTTAATTATTAAATTAAAATTTAAGCCAATCCCTTTACATGCTCGTGGCCACTCACAAGGGAAATTTTACAAGGCGTTGGAAACTTCATACTTGCCTTTCTCAATGCTGATTTCGCCTCCAAAAAATCCTTGGGGGTGCATTTTAATGAAATAATTACTTGACCTCTTTTAACTCTTGCAGCAGTACCAACATTCTTTCCGAAAGATTGCCTCATACCCATTGAAACACGGTCAGCACCCGCACCTGTTGCTTGTTTGTTTTCTCTTAGAACATGATGAGGATATGTATGGATTTTTAATGAATATCCATCTACTCCTGCCGCATTTCTAATTGTAGCATTAGAAATTACTCTAGCCGCTTCTAAAGCAGTATGTCTAATTTGACAAGATTCTCTAGCGGTAAGGTTTAGTTCTAATTCAAACCCACCTAGTTCTGCTTTTCTCCTATTTCCAGTATGATACTGCAAAATACGATTATTAGGCACACCACCCATATACTTTCTCCTGGTATATGCAGGACCTGAAATTCTACGATACATTTTTGCCGGTTTACGTGCCATTTTTAACCAACTCAGAACAAGCCGACTAGCGAGCCGTATATAACGCTAATTGGATTCATAAACTGGGTTTAGTTTCGGCAAGATACTTCAAGTACCCCCATACTCGCTGAATGAGGGCGATGTACGATAAACCGGATGAAGAAAAGTCAATTTTAGAAAAAATGCGATATTGGCTTAGGGAAGAAAGTGATATGCAATGGCTTTCAATAGGTGTATTCTTCATGATTATAATTGCAGGAGCGTTCTTTTTCGATCATACAGATGTTATCCCTGGTTGGGTACAATCTGAGGTTAATGATCAAGGCACACTAATAGATATAGATTGGAATAATGATGGAACTTATGCATTAGCTATATTTTTAGATTTAGAAGAAGGAAATAAAATTTTAAAAAGCTGGGATGATGAAAATGGATGGAAAGTAATAAAATCTAATTCAGAACCTAATGCGGTAGATTATGCTGGCTTTCAATGGTTTATTGGCACAAATGATGGCATAGAAGTAATAAATGATAGTAATGATGAATCGATTTATCCTGCAATCAACTGGATTGATAACTCTTCAAGTAAAAGAATTGTTGACATCAGTAGTATAAGTGGGATTTCTGGATTTATAATTACACAATCAACTGAAGGTTCTTCAGTGCATTATTTTGATTTTAATGACGGAGAAGTTTCTGTAGGAACCTCACCGCCATCCACCAGTGATGGGGAAAATGAAGGTCATGTAGAACTCACTCAAGTAGAAATGATTAGTTCACAAAGAGCATTAGTTATTGGCTCTTCCTCTATGAATATTAATCCAACTAATGCACTCACAATTGGTTCTTTGTATGATGTTTCTGCATCGGAAGCAGAAAGTCCAAACTTACAATTAATTCATTCCAAGGCTGGAGTTGATTTATCACAAATAATTGGATTAAATGAGGATTATTGGGGTGAGGAATATGTTGCAGCAGTTGTTGGACCGACTGATTGTTTGATAATTAGCCTAGAAGGAATTGTTTCTAATCTTTGTCAGGAAGGAGGTTCCTCAGTTGTGATTGATTCATACGGTGCTATTTGGGTTTCTTCCTCTAAAAACTCATTAGAATTCAGTAAAATAGTACCTGAAAAAGATAATAACGGCGATGTTTCCTATATAAGTAAGAACTTACAATTGCCTGAAAACTATGAAATAAATTCACGATTAGCTAAAAATAGTGGAGATGAAGTACATTTTTATGGTACGAATGATGGTGGAGATGAAGTAAGAGGAACTTTAGATCCATCTGCAAGTAAGTCAGTTTTAAGAAGTTTAGATATGCTAGGACAATTAGTTGTATTTATTATTGCAATTTCTGTATTTGGAGCGACCGCATGGCAATTTTATGATAATAGAGGAAGGAGTTCTTGGTAACTTTTATTCTAATCGGCAATCTCATTTACCCCCTGTAGTCTGTTGTATTTCCTAGAGAGGAGTTGTGCACGTTGAGTCGTAATATGATGGACCAATATTTCGAAATTAAAGAAGCACATCCAGACACTGTTTTATTTTTTAGAATGGGTGATTTTTACGAAATGTTTCATGATGATGCCGAAATTGTATCAAAAGAATTAGGATTGACATTAACTAGCAGAGATAAAAAAGCAGAAAATCCGATTCCAATGGCAGGTTTTCCTTGGCATGCATTGGAAGATAATCTCAAAAAAATGGTTAGAAAAGGTTACAAGATAACTTTATGCGAACAAGAACAAGAATTAAGACCAGGCGCTAAATTATTAGAAAGAGTCGTAACTAGAGTTTACACACCTGGAAGTTTGTATGAAGAGGATTTACTTGAACAAGATAAAGCTTCAAGACTTGCTTCTATAATCTTAAAGAAAGGAATTATTGGAATCTCAATAATTGATGTTTCTACAGGAGAAGTTTGGTCTATGGAGTTTAAAGGAATAGATTATTTAAATCAATGTATTAATGAATTAATGCGATGGGAAATAACTGAATTGATAATGCGAAAAAATACTGCTAGTAATAATAATATCAATGCAATAATATCGTCAATTGAAACTATTAGTACATCTCAACATGAAATTTCTACAAAGAAATCAATTGATTTTGTAAAGAAGAATTTCAAATTAAAAGATCTTGGTTCTCTCGGCCTTGATGATTCGGAAATATGCTTAGATGCATTAGGATTGGCGGCTTCTTATCTAAACGAGTTATACAAAGAAGAAACAATCCAACTTAGAGAACCCCAATTACAACAGGAAGAAGATATTGTTACATTAGACAATACAACGTTAAGAAATTTAGAATTAATCAAAACTTTAAATAATGAAAAAGAAGGTTCATTACTTCATTCTATAGATAATACTAGAACCTGGATGGGCAGACGAAGGATGAGAAATTGGATAATGAGGCCATTAAAAGATATTTCTAAAATCGAAAAAAGACAGAAAGCTATTGAAGATCTAATTAAATCGAATAGAAGATTACATGAAATTAGAGAAGTTTTGAAAGGAATGAGAGATTTAGAACGATTATCTACAAAATTATCATACGGAAACATCTCAAGCAGGGATTTAGTAGCGATATCTATTGCATTAGAAAAGATGCCAAAAATTAAATCTATACTTTTAGAATCTAAAAATATATTTCTTTTAGAAATTGGAAATGACTTAGACCTACTAGATGAGATGAAATTAAAAATTAAAGATGCATTATTAGATGAACAACCGATTGGAATTCGAGACGGAAATATGTTTAAGGATAATTATTCTATTGAACTAGATGAATTCAGAAAAAATGTTTCAAATGGAATTAATTGGCTACAAAATTTAGAAAAAAATGAACGTGAAAGGTTAGAAATACCTTCTCTAAAAGTAAGACATAATAGACAATTTGGGTGGTTTATAGAAGTTACAAAAACACACCTAGACAAGGTTCCAGAAAATTATAGAAGAAAGCAGACTATGACAAATGCTGAAAGATATATTACTGATGAGCTTAAACGGAAAGAAGATATTTTATTCAATGCTGATGAAAAAGGAAAAAAATTAGAGTATGAATTATTTTGTAAATTAAGAACAGAATGTCGGACAGAAGCTGCACAATTGATTCAAATTGCTGATTCAATCTCTACTTTAGATGTAATTTCAAGTTTGGCAGAAACCGCTAGAAAAAGAAACTGGTGTAAACCAGAATTAAATGAGGATAAAAAAATAGAAATCATTCAAGGAAGACATCCCGTTTTAGAAAAATTACCTGAATTTGTAAGTAATGATATTAAAATGAATGAGAAAAGACGATTATTATTAATTACAGGGCCAAATATGGGTGGTAAATCAACATATTTAAGACAAAATGCACTGATTGTGATTCTCGCTCAAATGGGTTCATTTGTACCTGCAAATAAAGCCATTATTGGAATTGTTGATAGAATTTTCACAAGAGTCGGAGCGAGTGATGATTTAAAAAGAGGAAGGTCTACATTTATGTTAGAAATGATTGAAGTTGCACATATCTTGAAAAGGGCTACTTCAAAAAGCTTAATTTTACTAGATGAAGTAGGAAGAGGAACCTCTACTTTTGACGGTCTATCGATTGCATGGGCTGTTTGCGAAGATATTGATTCAAGACTTAAAGCGAGAACATTATTTGCAACTCATTACCACCAATTAGTTGGTTTAGAGGAAAAGCTTGAAGGTTTTACGAATGTACATGTTAGAATTGCAGAATTAGAAAGTGGATTGAAGTTTTTGTACAATGTAAGCGATGGTTCATGTGATGAGTCATATGGTATCCAAGTAGGTGCACTAGCAGGTCTACCCACCCATATTGTAGAGAGAGCCGCAGAATTACTTTCATTTTTAGAATCTCAAGCATCAGGTGCTAAAGCAGGCATAGGACAGCCAGAAAAAAGAGAAGTTGGTCAAACTAGTCTTTTAAGATATGTAATATCCAATGATATGAAAGAATTATCTCTTGAATCTATTCAAAAAACAGAACAAGAAAACTTCAATTCCTGTAAAATTGCAACAATTGAATACCTAGAAGAGATTGATCCTGACTTATTATCACCTAGAGATGCTTTAGAAAAAATATACAAATTAAAGAGAATATTAGAAGGTAAACACGAATTAATGGAGGAATGAAATTGCCTAAAATTCAAAAATTAGATGATAATACCATTTCACAGATAGCTGCAGGAGAGGTTGTAGAAAGACCCGCACAAGTCGTAAAAGAATTAATTGAAAATAGTATTGATGCTGGATCTACAAATATAATTATTGAAATTGAAAATGGTGGTTTTGATTCAATAAAAATCACTGATAATGGAAGTGGAATAAACAAAGAAGAATTGAATTTATCTATAGAAAGACATGCCACGAGTAAATTAGTTCGAATTGAAGATTTAAATGAGATTTACACACTTGGATTTAGAGGCGAAGCTCTTTCATCAATTGCAGCAATTTCTAATCTTAAAATTTCTAGTAGAAAAGAAGATAGCGATGGATTTCAATTAAGTGTTTCAGGAGGAAATATAGGAAATATTGAACCCTGTGCGATGAATAAAGGAACGATAGTATCCGTAAATGAAATTTTTTTCAACGTACCTGCCAGACTTGCTTTCCAAAGAAGACCAGCTACAGAATCTGCAAAAATAGTAGAAATTACTGTTGAACATGCTATGGCACATCCAAATGTATCATTTAATTTACAAAATGAAGGCAGATTGATGTTAAATGTCCCAGCTACTAATGATTTAAATGAACGACTATTCGATCTATTAGGATTGTCCGCAACAAAATTAATTGAATTACAATCCCCACCAGAAGATAATGATGCTCCAGGGGATGAATTATGGTCTGGTTGGATATCACCTCCTGAATTGTCCAGAGGAAGAAATGATGATGTACATATTCTAGTAAATAATCGAGTTGTTACAAGTCAACCGTTTTCAGAGGCTATCCGAAGAGGATATCATACAAGATTAATGGTTGGTAGACATCCTGTGGCGGTTTTAAATCTAGAAATCCCTGCAGATGAATTAGATGTAAATGTACATCCAACTAAAAGAGAAATTAGATTAAAGCACTCTTGGAGGGTTCTACAAAGATTAGAAAGATCAATTCAATATACACTTTCCCAAGTCCCAACACAACCCGAAGAAAAAAGTAAATTAACGGGTATTTCAAAAATCAATAACAATGAAATTAGTAATAATATCTCAGAAGTAAAAAAACCAAAATGGGTAGAATCAGCAGGTAAACAATTATCATTAGATAATGAAATAATTAATGAAATAAATGATTTCAAAAAAGAGAAATTACAAATCAGTTCATCACCTTCCGCACAGCAAACTTTACCATATTTAGATAATGAACCAGTATCTGCACCACTTTCTATAGAAGAAAGGGATCTACATAGATATTCTGGAAAAATAAACTCAATTAGTCCAATTGAGGAACCTAAACTTTCTAAATCAAATATTAATGAATTACCCGAAATGACTCCATTATGTCAATTTGCAAATTCTTACATAGTTGTTCAAGCAGGTAAAGAATTACTATTGGTTGACCAGCATGCATTACATGAAAGGATAAGATTTGAAAGATTACGTTATTCTAAACAATCTTGGCTTCCTCAAAAAAGATTAGAGCCACTAGAATTATCACTAAACCCGATTCAATCTGAAAGATTAAGATCTCAAAAAGGAAAGGTAGAACAAATTGGTTTTTTGATTGATGAAATTGACGGAGTATGGTACTTAAAATCACAACCTGCAATATTATCTCCAGAAAAAATATTAACGTTCATTAATGATTTAATACAAGATCTTGGAGATGAAGATAGAATCCTTAGTTCAGTTCAAAACCTAAAAGATCATGTTGCATTTATGCAATCTTGTAGAGGTGCTGTAAAAGCTAATCAAATTCTAAGCCTTCCTGAGATGAGACGTTTACTTTCTGACATGAGAGATATTGAAAACCCATGGGCATGCGTTCATGGTCGACCCACGGCATTAAAAATTTCTTTAGATGAGTTGGATAAACATTTTGGAAGACATGGTTAGGAGATACTTACACCGCCATCCAATAGTCTTTTTATGAAATCTGGATCACTATTTGCGTACCATGATTCAGACTCTACAAAACCCTCAGTAAAACTAAGCAATATCATTATAGACATTTGTAAACGATGGTCTCCCTCTACGAATAAAGGTTTTTCTGGCCTAATTAATTCTGACTTATAGACTGTTAATTCATTCTCAAATTCTACTTGAATCCCAAATTCTTTACATAAATTAATTGAAGATTGTATCCTATCAGATTCTTTGTTTTTAGCGTGTAAAATACCACTTAATGATCCTCCTCCAGAAACAGACATCAATAAAATCAAAGGAGTAATTAAATCAATATTATCTTTAATATCTAATGATAAACGGGATACCTTGCCTTTCTTAGAAATTAAAATATTATTATTTGAAAAACTCCAACTTAATCCAAAGTTTGAAATGAAATCTTTCAATTTTTCAAAGCCTAAACAATCATCTTCATTTTTTGGCCAATTATCAACAATAATTTCAGTATTATGTAATTTACAAAATAATAATGGGAAAATAACAAGAGAAGACTCTCCTGGAATTATTATTTCATTATTTATGTTAGGTTTCCAAGAATTTAACTCAATAATTCCATCTTGAGTATTAAAATTTATTTTTGCTCCTGTTTCAATACACAGTCTTGATGTTAATTCAAAGTATGGTCTTGAAACTATTTCGTTCTTAAGTATCAATTTATTATATTCTAAACTACTAGGCATAGTAATAATAAGACCCGAAATTAATTGTGATGTTTTTTGTGCTGAGACATCTATCGATGCTAAATTAAAACTTCCTTCAATAGTTAACGGAATGAAACCATTATTTTTTTCAAACATAAATTTAGAACCACCACATTCTAAAATATCTATTAATTCTCTAAAGTCCCTCTTAGATAGAGAAATATCACCTACTATCTTTGCATTAATTCCATTCCTTGCAATTAAAAATAATAAAAACCGTAAAGTTGTTGCACTATTTCCACAATTCAAAACCCCAGGATTCTTATTGAAATCACCACTTTTACACCCTAATACTTTCCAATAAGTCTTTTTTTTAATTATTTTCACACCTAGTTTTTCTAATACCTTAGCACAAGTTAAAATATCATTCCCTATTTTACTTGAAAATTTAATTTTAGTTTCTTTATCTCTTTGGGATGAAATGAATAACCAGCGAATAAAATGACTTTTTGAACAAGGCAGTTTCCAGTAAATTTTATCAGAAAATTCTACATTTTTTCCAAACTTGAAATATTTATTTACAGGACTATTAAAGTCTTGAAAAAAATTTGTGAAATTTGAGTTTGAGTTTGAATTATTAGCCATGTATAGTTGACCCACAGCAAAACTTGATTATAGTACTTTAAGCGTAATTACAATCTATGTCCTAAAGTCTGCAAGCAAAATGAGTTGATACCATCACCACGGACAAACTAGGTCGAAATCTACAAGATTTACGTATTTCAATTACAGATAAATGTAATTTTAGGTGCAGATATTGCATGCCTAGAGAGATTTTTAATGAGGAATGGGAGTTTTTACCTCGTAATGAAATGTTAACCTATGAAGAAATTATTTTGATGTTACACTCATTTACAGAACTAGGACTAAAAAAAGTAAGATTAACAGGAGGAGAGCCATTAATTAGAAAAGATCTACAAAAATTAATTAAATTAATTAAATCTTCATTTCCTGAAATAGAAATTGCACTAACAACTAATGGTTCTTTATTAGAAAAATATTGTGAAATTCTAAAAAATGCAGGTTTAAATCGTATTACAATATCTCTAGATGCGATTGACAATAACTTATTTCAAAACATGAATGATACAAAAATACATGTTTCAAAGGTACTAAAGGGAATTGATGCTGCAATAGAGTCTGAATTTGAACAGATAAAAATAAACTGCGTAATTAAGAAAGGTACGAATGAGAATCAAATCTTACCTTTGATTAAATATTTTAATAATAAAAATGTTATTTTAAGATTTATTGAATTCATGGATGTTGGAAATACGAATAATTGGAACTTGAATCAAGTTATGACTAAAAATGAGATATTAAAATTGATAAATTCAGAATATGAATTTTTACCTTTTGGTAGAAAAAAAATATCAGATGTTGCTGAACAATGGGTCGAAAAAAATAGTTCTCAAAAAATAGAAATTATTTCATCTATTTCTGAACCTTTTTGCTCAAATTGTACACGAGCTAGGGTTTCTTCAGACGGTAAATTATACACATGCCTATTCGGTTATAGAGGGTTTGACTTAAAGAAAATATTACGAGAAAAAGGTAATTTGACACTTGAAATTAAGAAAATTTGGGAAAATAGAGATGATAGATTTTCTGAAATGAGGACAGAGTTTATTACTGAGCCTAAAAAAATAGAAATGTCTTATATCGGCGGATAATTATAATGCGGGTAATCTGATCTCTGATAATTCAGAGTTAGATCTTTCATAATATAATCTCATTATCCACATGCCATCATCTGTTCCTGCAGCAGTAGAATTAATTATGAAATAATCTCCTTCATTTACAGTATACATCGCATCTTTATCATGAAAAGCAATTACAGAACCTATTCTTCCATAAACATCTGAATCTCCAGCATATCCTTTAATTCCAGACATGTTTGAATCTTCAGAATGGTATATGTTAAATTCAACCATATCCGGGTCTAAATGTTTGTTCAAACCTGTAAATTTAACAATTTGAAATCCATTATCTAGTCCAGTAACACTTACCTCTGCTATTGGTGGTGCTTTTTCTGCGGCATTTATATTTCCAGAAATTAAAATTACAACTATTGTAGTTAGTAATACTGTGATAGCTAGTAACAAAACTGTAGCAATAACAGGACTGACAGCAGATTCATCTGCTTCAAGATTCCTTCTCACACTAAACACTTCATGCCCTCTGAGTGTTGCAGAGTTACAAACCATACTAAAACCTCCGCTTATGCAATTCTTTGTACTGTTTCCGGAGTAATTCCTTCTTCAGGAGTAACTCTGTAGGTCATCACAGACAAATTTTCAGGTGCATTTCTAAATTTTCTTACAATCATTCTGGTTTCAAATTCACTTCCAATCATGTGAACTCCGAAAGTTAAAACCATATCTGCAATCGAAGACATCTCTCTTTCTATAGACGTATCTAAAGAATCAGTACTTACACAAAGTAGTAAAATTCCTCTAGCCATCTGAGTATGTGCTTGCATCATCCTTAACATGGAAATAACCCTACTTTTATCGTAACGTTGAAAGAAAAAATCTAAGTTTTCAACAGCACAACGAAAAAAGGGACCTCTATCCATCACAGTATTGGCCATTTCTGTAAGAAAATCTTCTGTTTCATCATCTACAAATCTAGTTTGTGATAATCTTTGAATATCATTCATGTTAAATCCTTCCAATCGATATTTACTGGCTTGTAATTCCTTACCCAATACTCTATTATTATATTCTGAACCAATACTGATTATCTGTAGCTCATTTAACCAATTATATTTGTCATAAACCTGCATAATTTCTTCTGAGGTTTCATTTGTTGAAATATACATTGTATTCTCTGGCTCCTCGCACGGTGAAAGAAATTGTTTAGCAAATAATTCGGCACCTGCACCTGGATCAGTCAAAGCTAAGATGGTAAACCCTCTTGGGACTCCTCCATTCATTATTTTGTCAAATTTTGGAATTCCAAAACTTCCCATTTTTCCAAAGAATTGCTCATCTTCACGGGAAATATCAAACTTAGTATTTATTGTCAAATTTCAACCCCCTTAATTTATCACGATTTGCCCTCTGTCGATTAAATCAGTACAATATAAATCTAAATTCGCCAAAACCCCTGGAGGAGTTTGATCTGGAACATTAATAATTACTGATAATACCTCTCTTTGTCTGAAAGTATTTACAAATGTATGTAAATATTCAGCCAACATTCTTTCTTCATTGTAAATTGCTAAAGCATTTACACTGTCTAAAATTACAAAATTTCTTTCTGTTAGCTTCTTTCTAAAATGATACATAGTCCTCAATAAAGCACTTTCTAACATAATTGGTGAATCAATATATGATATATTGGTATGTTCTGTATTAGTACCTCCTAAAATTCCAGAAGAAACCATATCTAAAAATTGAATATTTCCAGTCGGAATTCCTAATGATTCTAATCCTTCAATTATTTCATTTGCACCTCTGGAAGCCGAAATATATACCCCTCCCATTTCAAAAACGTTGATTAATGGATTAAGAATACTAGCTGTAACTGTGAATGAATTTGAAGTACCACATCTAACTTGCATTGAACTATTTAGTCCAACATCACTTAATTGTTCTGCTATTTTTTGATCTAATTCTATCATATAATTCACCTCTAACCTGAAGAACCCCATTTCAACATCGGAGTAAGCATCACCCCAATTGATGTCAATTCAACAGCGTATTTGGCTCTACTATGAGATGTTCCTCTCATCTTGACAACCTGTAAAAATCTCAATAAATGCCCCATTCTTTCAACATCACCTAATACAATTATTCCATCACTAATTGCTTCTTCAACACCGAAAGAAGACCACATATTAACTCCTGATTTTTCAGATGTAATCTCAGAAATTAATAATGTTGTACAACCCAATGTAGATAATTTCTTACCTAAAGTAAAAAGGAAGTCTCTAATTAATTGCTCACTTTGAATTTTATAACATAATGTTGTAACTGAATCAATTACAAGTCTAGTAACTCCGATAGTATTTACTATATCTGTAATTGCCTTGATTAAAGCATGAATATCTCCTAAATCAAATGTTGCCTTAGTTAAGCCTAACCATGAATATAATACATCCATATCGAAAACATTGATCAAACCTTTATCCACCATCCTCATATCGAAAAAGTCGTACTGACGTACATTATCAAGTAATTTTACGGACGGTTCCGTAGCAGTAAAATGAGCGCACGCCTCTCCATTTTCCGCGCCTCTTACTAAAAATTCTAAACCTAACGTTGTCTTGCCACAGCCACATGATCCAGCAGCTAAAACTGTAGAGCCATAAGGTATACCTCCACGCAATATTTCATCAAGACCGTGTATTCCTGTTACACATCGGTCTCGGACATAACCGGCAGCAGATTCCATGTGATTCGTTACCTCGTGTAATGAATAGGTTCATGAAATCATGGGTTATATTGAACCCGGAGTGCCTTCTTCTAAAGGAATCCAATTAGATGAGTTTGAAAATTCACCATAATTCCAAACTAGAGAATATCCTTCATTGATATTCCAAGTATTATCCCAATGAAAATTAATCAAATCATATGTTAATGCAGAATTAAATTCTGCGTACTGGAATGAAATATGTCCACCCTCTGCTTCAATTGAATCTATTAAACCACTACCTAATACTCCAGAAGTTCCTAAATCAATAACTAATGAAGCACCTAAATTAGGTTGAATTGAAGGATTACCTGAAAGCAGGAGATGACTTTCTCCTGGAACAACACCATATGTGATTAATTCATGAGCTGAAACTACACCATTTGTAATTTTAGAAATACTCCATCCAGACAAATTAACAGCAAATTGATCAGGATTGTATAATTCAATCCATTCTGGCCCACCTGAAGAAGGATTAATCATTATTTCGGACATCAATAATCTATCAGTGAATCCTGCGCCTAAATGAACCTCTAAACTAACCAATACTACCTCATCAGCCATATGTAAAGTTCTACTAATTGATACACTCGAAAAAGAACTGTTTCTAAAGGTTCCATCGTCAAATAATAATTCACCTACTCTAGAAGGTTCCGGAGAATTTTCAACACGGACCAGTAACCTTACATCATATTCATCGTTTAATCCTAAACCTTTACTGAAAGTATCTTCTGTCAATAATTTTAAAGAGTCCACCTTAAGTGTTGATAATCTCCCTCTTTCACTTAGTAAACCCGGTATTAATGCACCTGAATTTAATTCTTCGGGAGGTAATAAGTGCCATTCAGTTGTTGCATTCCCAACATCTTTAATTCCGTCTTCAAAGGGTATATGATATCCTTCACTACCAGTAAGTTTGTCCATTGCTTCTACGGCAGATCTCTCTAATCTATCTATATCCGGTGTATTTGGACCTAATTGTAATTGTGCAAGTGATAAAAATGCAGTAACTAACATTAGAAATAAAATGAATGCTGATAGAAATTCTATCACCGCAGTCATCGCATTTTCATCGCGTGAAAACTCGTCTTGGCCTCTCTTCACGAAACTAAGAGGTTTGGCAAAGGAAATAAGAGTGATGTTTCCAAATTAAAAATAAACTATAAATTATAGAAAATAAAAAAATTTCAAAAAAAAATAAATGTACAAAATCATACGCTTTTTTCATCATATAACCGTTTGATATTTACGATATTAATGAGTCCTATTAATTCGTGGGTAATGCAGACATGCGGTTGGTTGAATTTTCGGCCAAGAAAAAAATGACTAGAATTAGTCTTTTTTTGGTAACAATGTTCTTTGTAAGCATAATACCAATTAGTACAGTTTCAGCAGATATAAATATTGATTTAGGCTTTGAAGAAACTGACAATCTTCAAAATGGAGTTAGTTATCCGATTGAAGATGCACTAATTATTGAAATTTATGTAAAAAACTTCGATGGGAATAATGCATTTAATGCAATCAAATGGATTGAATGGGATTTATGTTCTGGAGATATGTCTGCAAATGGTTGTGATGAAAACAATCTGATTGAAAATGGTTCAAAATTCACTGCTAACATAGGTCCAAACTCTAAAAAATTGCTCTCTTTCACCACATTTCAACCAATCACCAGTGGAGACTACACTTTAGAGGTACGATTTGACGAAAATGACATCAATCCATCAAATGATGTAATGTATGTTGTAGTTTCCGTAGTTGATGCGTTTACTGATTTTGAAGTGGATAGTAATTATGATATTCTTCCTGATGTAAGTAATTTAAATGTATACAACGGAAATAAAATCTATAACTCAAATAAAG
>CEOV01130696.1_pt1 | contig 20822 bp, 18 predicted proteins | sample 530631 | NCBI WGS metagenome assembly CEOV01 (sample SAMEA2620756, study PRJEB7988) | marine metagenome | isolation source: saline water (ENVO:00002010), including
CTTTTCTCCCCCGTAAAGTACACATGGAACATTACCCTGATTTCTTAACGCTCTAGTGCTAGATTTCCCAACATTCTCCCTAGATTTTACGTTAATTGCTAGTGATTTCATTTTTAAATTAGTTTTAGTTTATAATTAATTGTTTATTTTACTGATTGCTTCGCCAAGTAGCCGAAATAGATTCGTTATTTACTACAGATTGAATTGTTTTTGCAAAAAATGGAGCCACAGAAACCTCTCTTACCTTTATGCTTTTATGCTCTTTTGGTATTGTATTTGTAATTACCAATTCTGATAATGAAGAGTTTTCTAATTTTTCATAAGCGTCTTTTGAAAGAACTCCATGAGTGCAATACGCTCTTACTGAAGAAGCTCCTTGTTCCATCATAAGATTTGCAGCTTTTGTAAGAGTTCCTGCGGTATCTACCATATCATCTATTATTACTACATCTTTACCTTTGACATCTCCAAGAACCTTCATTTCTCCAATTACATTGGCTTGTTTTCTTTCTTTGTAACAAATGACAACACCACATTTTAAAAGCTTTGCATAGGCGTTTGCTCTAGTACTTCCCCCCATATCGGGTGAAGCAATAACTAAATTAGGTAAATTTAGATTATTTATATCCTCTACAAAAAGTTCGGATGCATATAAATGATCAACAGGAACTTCAAAGAAACCTTGAATTTGATCTGCGTGTAAATCCATTGTCATTATTCTATCAACACCGGCAGCTGATAATAAATTCGCAACTAACTTTGCTCCAATTGGTACCCTAGGCTTTCCTTTTTTATCTTGCCTTGCATATCCAAAATAAGGCATAACAGCTATAATTTTATATGCTGAAGCTCTCTTAGCAGCATCTATCATTAATAATAATTCCATTAAATTATCAGATGGAGGTACAGTAGATTGAACTAAAAAAACATGTGACCCTCTTACAGTTTCATCAAATGAAGGTTCAAACTCTCCATCCGAAAAATCTACAATGGATGAATTGTTTAATTCTACACCAAATGCACTTGCAATTTCTTTTGCTAAATGTTTAGTGTTACTTCCTGCAAAAAATTTAATTGGTTTTCTCATTATTTCCTTATTTAAAAAGGGTAGCAAATATAGTAAAATATATCACAATAATAATTTTTATATCAAATCTATTTTTTGATAATATATATGTTATTTTAGCCTTACGAAAAATTAAGCCCAGGTGGCGGAATTGGTAGACGCGTTGGTCTCAAACACCAATGGAGTAATCCGTGCCGGTTCGAACCCGGCTCTGGGTACATGATTGAACGCTTGGATATTAATTCCAAGCGTTTATTTAAATAAAGATTGTAAAAATCTATTATTTGAAACAAAACATTTAACCCTTATACAAACACTTGAAATTTTTTATTTTGTTATGTTTGCTTCAAACTATTAAAAATGAAACCAACATTATTAATTTTAGCAGCTGGAATGGGCAGCCGATACGGTGGATTAAAGCAAATAGATGGAATAGGACCAAACGGAGAGCCAATTATTGAATACTCCATTTATGACGCAATAAAATCTGGGTTTGGAAAGATTGTTTTTGTAATACGAAAAGAGTTTGATAAAGCATTTCGAAAAAGGTTTGATAAATTTAAAGATAAAATAACTATTGAATACACTTATCAGGAAGTAAATCCTAAAGTAGAGGGAATTAAAACGGTAGAACGAAATAAACCATGGGGAACTTCCCATGCAGTATTAGTAGCGAAAGATGTAATACAGGAACCATTTGCGGTAATCAATGCAGACGATTACTATGGTTCAGACTCATTCAAACTTATATCTGATTTCTTAACAAAAGAGTGTTCTGCATCACAGATGGCTATGGTAGGATATACCTTGCACAACACATTGTCTATACACGGAACTGTAAATAGAGGTATATGTGAAGTTGATGAAAATAATAATCTAATAGAAGTTGTTGAAAGAACAAAAATTGCGGAACAGAATGGAGTGGTATATTATAATGTTGGAACAGAAGAGGTATTGACAGAAGTAGATAGAAAATCTAGCGTTTCTATGAACTATTGGGGTTTTCATCCAAGTATTTTTGAAGAAATTGAAAAAGGGCTACACAACTTTATGAGAAAAAATCCAGATAATCCAACCGCTGAATATTATATCCCTAATATTATTACGGATATGATTGTAAACGAGAAAATGAATGTTCGTGTAATACCTACAAATGACAATTGGTTTGGAGTAACTTACAAAGAAGATAAACCAATGGCAATAGAATCCATAAACAAATGTATTGAAAAAGAGATTTACCCGAAAAATTTATGGAGGTAGTAATAGCTCAACAAATAATCTCTGAATTTTTTACTGGGCGAAAAGTGATACAAATAGAAGAAAATAACAAAGGTCTGATTAATCAGACCTTTGTTATTTGGGTCAAAGAAAAAGGTATTAAAAAATACATTTTACAATCTGTAAACACAGGTGTATTTACACGGCATCATTTAACTCTTGAGAATATTATTAAAGTAAAAAAATCAATTTCAGAAAGCTCATTTCCCTATGAGTTTCCTACTCCAATAGAAAACAAATATATTTACAAAGAAAATAAAGTTTGGAGATTAATACCATTTATTAAAAATAGTGTTTGTTTTGAAAAAATTTTAGATGCGAATCTCTCATATGAAGCAGCAAAATGTTTAGGAGATTTTTATTATTCTTTACAGGACTTTGATACTCAAAATTTACATCTAACAATTCCTGATTTTCATAATGCAATTAAAAGGTATAGTCAGTTTAAAGATGCTATTTCTACTGCAAAACAAGAAAGAGTATCTGAAGCTATTCTTTTGATAGAGAAGATACAAAAAGAAAAAGAAACACTTATAAAGTTCGATGAGCTTAACAACACTCTTCCAAAAAGAGTCTGCCATTTTGACACAAAAATCAGTAATTTTTTATTTGATATAAACACAAATAGAGTAAAAGCTATTATTGATTTTGACACCCTAATGCCAGGTACTGTTTTATCAGATATTGGCGATATGATCAGAACATATAGCAATCCACTAGGAGAAGAGTCTTCTGATTTTGAAAATGTAAAAGCCGATAGAAAAATTATAAATTTGATAATTACTGCTTTTTTGGAGGGCGCAGAAAGCATCCTAACAGAAAAAGAAAAGTCATGTCTGTTCTTTGGAGGCAAAGCTATTACATTAATGCAATGTATTCGTTTTTTGACAGACTACTTAAATAATGATGTCTATTACAAAACAACATACAAAAATCAGAATTGGGTAAGAGCTCAAAATCAATGGAACTTATATTGTTCGTTAAAAAAATTTTAATTTATATGTTTGCATTATGAGAAATAAAATACTATTATTAGGTTCAGGAGAACTAGGAAAAGAGGTGGTTATTGCCATGCAAAGACTAGGTCAGTATGTAATTGCTGTGGATAATTATGAAAATGCTCCCGCAATGCAAGTAGCTCATGAATATGAAGTGATTAATATGTTAGATGGAGCCGAATTGGATAGAGTTGTAGAAAAACACCAACCAGACTATATAGTTCCTGAGGTGGAAAGTATACGAACAGAGAGATTTTACGATTATGAAAAACAAGGATATACTGTAATTCCATCTGCTAAAGCAGCTAATTTTACTATGAACAGAAAATCAATTCGTGATTTAGCAGCTTTAGATTTAGGAGTGAAAACTGCAAAATATAAATATGCTGCTTCATATGAAGAATTAAAAAAAGGTGTAAAGTTTACTGGAATACCTTGTGTAGTGAAGCCATTAATGTCTAGCTCAGGGAAGGGACAGTCCCTAATAAAGACTACAGAAGATATTGAAAAAGCATGGGATTACGCAATTGAAGGTTCTAGAGGAGATCTAATGGAAGTAATTGTAGAAGCCTTTATTGATTTTGATTATGAAATCACCTTACTTACACTCACGCAAAATAACGGAAATACACTTTTTTGCCCTCCAATAGGGCACAGGCAAGAAAGAGGAGATTATCAAGAAAGTTGGCAGCCTATGATTATGGAAGATGTCCACTTGAAAATGGCACAAGATATAGCCAATAAGATAACAAAAGCACTTGGAGGTAGTGGAATATGGGGAGTAGAATTTTTTGTTGGAAAAGATGGAGTATATTTCTCAGAGTTATCCCCAAGGCCTCACGACACTGGAATGGTAACACTAGCAGGAACACAAAACTTTTCAGAATTTGAATTGCATGCTCGAGCTATTTTAGGAATACCTGTTTTGGATATTCCATTAGTTAGAAATGGAGCTTCTGCGGTAATACTTGCGGATAATGAAAGCGGTAAATGGCCAACTTTTACAGGAATAGAAGAAGCTGCTAACAATAAAAAAACAGACTTAAAAATATTTGGGAAACCTACTACACGTATGTATAGAAGAATGGGAATAACCTTAGCTCATGGAACAGAACCCTGTTCTGAATTAGTTGGAAAGGCAAAAGAAATGGCCGGAAAAATTAAAGTTAATTAATTCTTCTCTACCCAATCTCCATGTTGTTTTATAAGGTCAATTAATGCAATAACAGCCTTGTCCTCTGGTATATTTCTTTCTACAACTGTCTGTTCTTTATACAAAGTAATCTTTCCTTTGCCAGTGCCTACATAACCATAGTCAGCGTCTGCCATCTCTCCAGGTCCATTTACAATACAACCCATAATTCCTATTTTTACCCCTTTTAAATGGTCGGTTTCCTTTCGTATTTTTGCTGTTGTTTCTTGTAAATCAAATAAAGTTCTCCCACAGCTCGGACAAGAGATATATTCAGTTTTAGATATTCTTGTTCTACTCGCTTGTAATATACCAAAGCCCAAAGAGTTAATCGTTTGATCCGATCCGCAATTTTCTGCCGCTATAAATATCCCATCTCCTAAGCCATCTAATAATAGCGCCCCGAAATCAGCACTTGCAGAAAGCTGTAATTGCTCTTTCGACAAATCACAATACGACCTGCCAATTATTACAGGGGTTTTTACTCCAATATTTAGTAGTTGTACAAATAACTTTCTTTGTTCTGAAATACCATTTTTATTATATGTGTCTATTAAAAGAACAGCTGTTTTATCCTCTTTTAATTTATCTAAAAAATTCCTGCTTAAATCTGATAAACATACATGAATCATATTCATTTTATCCGACCTCTCTTCTTCTAACATATACTGCGCCACGTCAAATAAAGGGTAACCTTTTTTATGAGTTCTCCAATTGTTATAATTGTAAATTACGCCAAGTGTTCCTGGAACTTCAAAGTCTATATCATTATCCCCAACAAAAACATAATCGGCTGCCATATCTGAGATGTGCCATTTGTCTAAAGGAATAGAGTAATTATAGCCCAACGCGAAAAAGGATGCTGGAGTAATTTTCTTCTTCAAAGAAAAATCAGCCATTACAATCGGGACATTTTTTGCTCCAATATTTAATACAGTACTTGTTTCTCTCTTTTGATAATCAAAAGAATGAAGCGGATTTTTTTCTATTTCTTCAATATAATCATGCTCTTCTACTCCATCAAAATGTGAAAGTAACTGTTGAGCTACTGGCATTTCAAACTCGGGCGCTTCTGTTAAAGAAACCCTAATTGTATCTCCTATACCGTCAGAGAGTAGTGTCCCAATTCCAACTGCAGATTTTATTCTTCCATCTTCTCCTTCTCCTGCTTCTGTTACTCCTAAATGCAAAGGATAGTCCATCCCTTCGTTTATCATTTCAGCAACTAGTAATCTATAAGCTTGAACCATTACTCTAGTATTAGAAGCTTTCATGGAAAGAATAATATTATGGAAATTTTCAGATCTACAGATGCGCAAAAACTCCATAGCAGATTCTACCATTCCTTTAGGAGTGTCTCCATATCTACTTAAAATTCTATCAGAAAGAGATCCGTGATTAGTTCCAATTCTCATAGCTGTTCCATGTGCTTTACAGATTCTTACAAGAGGGGTGAATTTTTCTCTTATTCTTTCTAATTCTACAAGATAACTTTCATCTGTATATTCAATTTCCTCAAATTTCTTTTTATCAGCGTAATTACCAGGATTTACCCTAACTTTTTCTACGATTCTGGCTGCAATTTCAGCTGCATTTGGAGTGTAATGAATATCCGCAACAATAGGAGTGAAATACCCTCTTAATCTTAACTGATCTTTTATAATTTGTAGATTCTCAGCTTCTTTCTTACTAGGTGTGGTTATTCTTACTAATTTACATCCCGCCTCTATCATTCTTATAGACTCAGCAACTGTAGCTTCCGTATCCATTGTATCGGTTGTAGTCATGGATTGTATATGGATGGGATTATCACCTCCAAACACTAAATTTCCAACCTTTACTTCTCGTGTTTTAAATCGAGAATATTTTGTTAATGAATTACAATATTTCATCTATTGTTTTATAAACTTCTTGAACATCTTTTTATCTTTAGAAGCAACAAAATAAACTCCTTTTGAAAAATTACTTATATCAATTTTTATTTGAGATTTATTAGTAATTGAATTTATCTCCCTTATTACTCTTCCGGTGTTATCTAAAATTTCAAGGGCTACAAAATTACCCAACGCAAATTCAATAATAATCTCATTGGTAGCGGGTATTGGATAAATAATTAATTGTTCGATAATTTGATCATTAGATAAAATTGATCCTACTCTAAAGTTATGTATTATATTTGATCCAAAATCTGGGTGAAAATCCTTAAACGTAGTACCTGGAACATTTCTAAGTTTTATACTTCCAACACCATCATTATTATATCCATAATCTAAACCATTTTCACCAATATCTGACACCTTAAAAGTATAACAGCCTGATTCAAATTCAATAGTATCTCTATATTGGTTTTGAGGCACAGCTCCTAAAAACATTTGTTGAGACGCTGCAAATAAACTACCATCGTCTTTAAAAAATTCCCATGATGTCTCAGATTCGTTAGTCCAAGAATTAATAACACCATTATTTATTTGTGTCCATACAGCAATTTTATTTTGATATTGAGGAACATGATCAAATGATGATTCCATATAGTTATTAGCATCATAGTCATCAGCTTGGCCATTGGGGTTTTTTAACTGTACATAAAAAACATCTTTTGTTCCATACCAGTTATCCAACAAGGGTAATTCTACTTGTTCGCTCTCTAAAAAATCTAAACTCCCTGACCAATTAAATGTATGAGTAGCTCCTCCTTTAATTCCATAGATAATCTCCGCATTATTTAATGTTGAGGAACCATAATTTCTAATTTCAATTAACGGTTTTCCACAAGTAGGATTAAATCTTGAATACTCATCCTTTTTTGATGGTTTAATTATGTCAGTAATTTCTACAGAGTTATTAAAATTACTTCCTTGATATTGAAAAAGCTGACATTCAACAATATAAGATGGTGTTTGAGAACCTGACCAAGTATAACTTTGAAAATCAACATTAATTTCCAAAGAGTCTGACGGAACTATAAACTGAGTAATTTCATGATCAAATGATTTTGCCCTTAGGCCTGGACACCAATTGGCCCTATCCAAAATCCATGTATGAATATATCCACCATTGGGATTTTCATAATATGGATATATTGGGTTTTCTCCACAATTCTCGTTCCAATTAAATTGTGTGTGAGTAAGGTTTCCATTAATATTTACAAAATAATCAATTGGCTTGAATTCAGCCGCATTAATATTATTATCGAACCCGTGACCTGTAGTTGTCATTTTAACCATTGCTTGCTCAGTATTTGGTTTAATCCAAAAGGTCTTAGGGGTAAGTTTATTATTTTCAAAATCCGATGAATTCAAATAAGAATAACTTCCTGAATAAATATTTTGTAAACTGTTAACATTTCTAGGAGGCACTCCTTTAATAAATTCAAAATCCAATGTAGCGCTCCAACCATTTCCCCATCCGCTATAATGTGCACGTATTTTTACTGAATCTTTTAATATAGATGCAAAATCTGTAATATCAAAAATATGTTTAAACGCATAGTTTGAGGGAATATTCCCCCCATAAGGAGTAATAACTCTAGCTATCTCATATTTTTCAATTACGTCAAAATACGAGTACCAAGAATGAATGCCATTCAATATCATATTAGTTGGCTGGACATAAATTGAATCATAAATAACTCCTGTAGAGTCAAAAAGGAAATTATAATATCTAGACGGGTAATAATAACTAGTATCAGTAGGTACTGTAGGGTTAAGGGAATCACTAAAATTGATTACTTGTAATTGAGTTGATAGCATTGAATCTGTACTATTTGATAATGTATCCCAAAAGTAAATATATGATGTGTCAGTTATATATAAAGTATCTAATGTATTACCATTAACGGTAAAATAAGGTGTTTGTTGAAGAGTTGAATCAATATCTCCGGTTTTATGAAGAACTTCAATTTTTGTTGTATAATCATAAGGAGCGCATCCGCTTGAGGGACACCCCATAGTATAATGTAAATATATTTTTCTATAAGTTTCTGATCCCTCAGGAAAAACTGCAACTTTATCATAATTACCGTACCATGTCATGTCAACGTGGTCATGAGATCTTATAGTTATTGTATCACTACTAAATAAATCTGTACTTGTCAGTATGATTATTGTTATAATTGTTAGTGTTTTGTTTATCATTAGATTTAGGTTTTAATTATCATCAATATCGGTTACACCTCCAGAAATTATGAGCTTCATAACCTCTGAAGCTGGCTGATCAATTCGAGTAACATATTTTTTTTCAACTACAAAAAGCTGTCCAGATATAGCATATGAATGTGGCATATATATAAGTACTTTACCTTTCTTAATCTTTAAAGACTCCACATCTTCATTAGTAATAAATCCAATTCTTTCTATTGTTGAATTTTCATATACTTTTACCAATACAGGTTCTGAAAATCCCTTTTTTTGTCCGACAAATGTATTCATTAAATCTTTTACAGACGAATAAATAGTTTTTAATAAGGGAGCTTTATTCAATAAATCTTTAAATATGGAAGTAATTGGAGATGAAATAACTTTAGTTCCTATGTACCCAAACAATGTGATGAGTAAAAACATAACAAAGATACCTAAAAATGGAATTTGCAACCTATTAGGAAGATGATTTCCTATGATTCCGTCTAGAAAATTATAAGATTCTATAATAACCCAGCAAGTAACTGCCACAGGAACTGAATATAATAATCCTTTTAAAAAATAGTTCTTTATAATATTCATTTGTTTATATTTTTAGAAGTCATAAAAATAATAATTTAAAACAAAATTACATGAAAAAAATATTTTTTACGATTTTGCTTGGATTCTTTCTTTCTACCACAACAACAAATGCTCAGAAAGTTGATATAAAACACAATAATAAAGTGGTAAAAGTAAGACCAAACAAACCAAGAATTATAATTACAAAACCTAATAAGTTAAAGAGAAACTATATATGGGTACCGGGTCATTGGAAATGGAGCTTAAGAAAAGGACGATATGTTTGGATCAAGGGAAAATGGAAAAAAAGACATCGTCAGTGGGCATCTGGAAGGTGGAAAGAAACTCACGGAGGATACATTTGGATAGATGGGTATTGGAAAAAATAAACTATTAAAAAATTATGTTGATAAGTTATTTTTTTGATCTAATTATCAATATGCTTGCTTTGTAAATTTGATATGTATTACAAAATCAGTATAATATGAGAAATTCATTCTTAATTTTTACAATAATTACTTTATTAATATCTGGATGTGTTAGTCCAAAAATACATAATGCATTAGTTTCCGATTTTGAAAACACTCAAAGGAATTTATCTAATCAAGAAAAGGAAAACTTAAAACTTTCTGATCAGGTAGAAGAGCTTAATGCAAATATTCGTTTATTGAAGGATAGAATTTATGTATTAAGAAATGATTCTATACAAAATGGAAACGCGCTAAAATTATTGCAAGCTAAATTTGACGAATTAAATATCGCTTACGACTTATTAGTAAGTCAAAACAGTAGACAAATGTCAGAGAAAGCACAAGAAACTAAACGACTATTAGAACAATTAGATGAGGCTCAAAGTATGCTTCTTGATAAAGAAGATGAGTTGAATAAACTATCTAAAGATTTACAAAATAAAGAACGAGAATTAAACAAAGCTCAAGAGGATTTAGATGAAAGATCAGCAAGAGTTCGTGAATTAGAAAAAATTATCCACCAAAAAGACTCTTTAGTAACTTCCATAAAGAACAAAGTACAAAAAGCCCTAACCGGATTAGAAGGAGATGGATTAACCATTGAACAAAGGAATGGTAAAATTTATATTTCTTTAGAGGAAGACTTATTATTTGCTTCAGGTAAATATGTTGTTAATCAGACTGGTGTTAACGCGTTAAATAAATTATCATCGGCACTGGTAAGTCAACAAGAGCTTGAAATATTAGTAGAAGGCCATACTGACAATGTACAGTCCAGTGGTAGAGGAGCAATAAAGGACAACTGGGACTTAAGTGTTATGAGAGCTACTTCTGTTGTGAAAATATTATTAAAGAATACAGGATTAGATCCTTTACAACTTACTGCTGCTGGTAGAGGAGAACACAATCCTATTGCTACAAATGAATCTGTTGAAGGAAGAAAAATGAATAGAAGAATAGAAATGATTCTTTCTCCAAATTTGGATGATTTATATGACATTTTAGAAGAGTAATCGGAAAACCTCTTCAATTTTAGAACACTGTATTACTTCTATTTTGAAATGAGAAGGATTAAACTTATTAAATTTAGATATAATTATTTGTTTATATCCTAGTTTCTCAGCCTCAGCTATTCTTTGTTCTATTCGATTTACAGCTCTTATTTCGCCGGAGAGACCAACCTCAGCAGCAAAACATGTTTGCATAGCTATTGGCAAATCTTGATCGGAAGAAAGCACAGAACAAATAACAGCTAAATCTATAGCTGTATCATCTGGTTTTATACCTCCAGTTATATTTAAAAATACATCCTTTATTCCTAATCTGAACCCACATCTTTTTTCTAAAACAGCGAGCAACATATTCAATCTTCTCGCGTCAAATCCAGTAGTAGATCGTTGTGGAGTGCCATAAACTGCTGAACTAACTAGAGATTGAATTTCAATCATTAACGGACGAGCTCCTTCAATTGTAGAAGCAATAGCAACTCCACTTGTCTCCTCATCTCTATCTGAAATTAGGATTTCCGAGGGATTATTAACCCCTCTTAATCCATCCTGACTCATTTCGTAAACACCTAATTCTGATGCCGAGCCAAATCTATTTTTAATAGTTCTAAGTATTCTATAAACATGGTTTCTATCCCCCTCAAACTGAAGAACTGTATCAACCATATGTTCCAATATTTTAGGTCCTGCAATCGCACCATCTTTATTGATATGACCAATTAGGAAAACAGCCGTACCAGTATGTTTAGCATATTTTATCATTTCAGAGGTACATTCTCTAATCTGAGAAACGCTTCCAGGTGAAGACTCAATATGCGATGAGTGTAAAGTCTGAATAGAATCAATTATTAATATTTGCGGTTCAACTTTTTCAATTTGTTGGAATATATTTTGAGTAGATGTTTCTGTAAGTATCAAACAGTTTTTTGAACTATTTTCTACCCTTTGGGCCCTCATTTTTATCTGATTTTCACTCTCCTCACCAGAGACATAAAGTATTTTTTGATTTGAGGTCAGTGCTAATTGTAATAATAAGGTTGATTTTCCAATTCCTGGATCTCCACCTAGTAATATAACTGAACCAGGAACAATTCCTCCTCCCAAAACTCTATTAAGTTCTAAATCTTTTGTTTGTATTCTCTTTTCTCTAGAGAAGGTAATGTCGTTTATGCAAACGGGAATGCTTGCTTTGTTCAATCCATTCCAAGTTTTAGTTTGTTCTTCTTTTGTAATTAATTCTTCTACAAAAGTGTTCCATTCGTTACATTGAGGACATTTACCTAACCACTTTGGAGATTGTGTTCCGCAATTTTGACAGAAAAAAGCAGATTGAACTTTCTTTTTTGGCATTAATCTTGTTTTATTTTATTTACAATATTTGTAGTAGAAAAACCGTCAATAAAAGGAACTAGGATTACTTCCCCTCCATTTTGCAAAACTACTTCACGACCTGTAATTTCTTCTACTTTATAGTCTCCTCCTTTTGCTAAAATATCTGGCAGAATAGTTTGTATAAGTTGATGTGGAGTGGTTTCTGAGAATAAAACAACTGCATCTATAAATTGAAGTGAAGCAAGTAATATTGCTCTTGAATTTTCATCAATTATTGGTCTATTTTCACGCTTTAAATTTTGAATAGACGAGTCTGAATTTAACCCAACAATTAATCTGTCACCTAAATCTGCTGTATTAGCCAATACCTCAACATGACCTCTGTGCACTAAATCAAAACACCCATTGGTAAAAACAATTTTCTCACCTTTATTCCTCCAAACCTTGCATCTCTCTACCAACTCTGATAGTGTATAAATTTTAGATTTTATGCTTTGTAAGTTTGTCATTATATATTATTTTATTTTGCTGTTTTATCTTTTTTTAAACAACATTAAAAACCCAATGAGTCCCATAATAATAGCTACAAATGTTTGAGCTGTATGCACAACAATAGGAAATAACATTGCGGGATTATACTTGTCATATGCATTTACAATCAAATCTCCCTCTGGTATTTGTAAGGCAACTAAACCTATCATCACTATTAAATGATACGAGCCTATACCTCCAGGTGCCGGAATAACCATTCCAATACCACCCAAAATTAACAAAAATAATCCATCAGATATGCCCAAATGAGAGGTTTCTGGGATTGCATCAAAACAAATATAAGTCATTAGGAAATACATTATCCAAATACTAAATGTATGAAACCAAAAAGATGATTTGTTTTTCATCTTCTTTATACTCTTGAAGCCCTCTTTCAATCCATCTATGAAGTCCACTACTTTCTGATAATATGACAATTTCTTTATTTTATTTCTTAAAAAATAAAGTATGGAAGCAGAAACAATCATCACTAACAGCACAATAAACTTTGTATAAGAAGATTCTGAACTATCTATCTGCTGATATTCATTGATGGAACGTGAAATTTCTCTAGATTTTAGTAAAAGCGCTAAGAAAAAACCGATTAAGAGAAAAACAAAATCAATTACTCTTTCTATTAATATAGTTCCGAAAAGTTTGTCCACAGGAATGTTATCTGATTTTTTTAATGCGGTACATCTAGCTATCTCTCCCGCTCTAGGTATAAATAAATTTGTAAAATAACCTACTGAAACTGCAGAAATAGAATTTGTTTTAGAAGTTTTATATCCTAGCGCATCAATAAGTAAAATCCATCTAAATCCTCTATTCACATAAGCCCAAGCCCCAAAAACCATAGATAAGATGACATAGAAATAATCTACTTTTAACAAATCTCTTTGTAAACTATCAGGATTCTTTCCAATAAACCATCCAGTAAATATGCCAATGATAGTCAAAGAGAAAAATAAATTAAATATACTTTGCTTGTTCATGCTATAAAACTAAAAAATAATATTATCAATTAAACGAACAGAATTGATAGTTGCGGCTATACAGGCCACATTATCTCCTTTTTCATTGTATTTTTTTATTGGTTGAAGGTTTTTTAAAGATACAATCTCAAGATATTCTAAATCTAAATCTGCATGTCTCTCGAATTTTTCAACACAAAAATCTTTTAACTTTTCAACAGAATATTTGTATTTATTTTCTTTGATAAACACTAGTGTTTTATAAATAAGAGTAGCTTTCTCTAAATCAGATTCTGAAAGTCTTTTATTTCTAGAGCTCATTGCCAGCCCTGATTCTTCTCTTATTGTAGGCACTCCAATTATTTCAATATCTAAATTAAGTTGTTTTGTTATGTGTTTAATAATTTGAAGTTGCTGTATATCCTTTTGCCCAAAATATGCTATATTAGGATTTATAATTCTGAATAGTTTTTCTACAACTGTAGCCACCCCATCAAAATGTCCTCGCCTTCCTTTGCCTTCCATAAATTCATCTAATCCGTTATACTGGAATTGTTTTACTTGTTCATTTTCATTATAAAGATCAGAAATTGCAGGCAAGTACACCACATCACATTTTATATATCTTAATGCCCTTAAGTCTTCATCTAAAGTTCGTGGATATTTTTCTAAATCTTCAGAATTATTAAACTGAGTTGGGTTAACAAAGATACTACAAACTACTAAATCAGAATTTTGTTTGGCTTGTGAAATTAATGATAAATGTCCATTATGCAAGGCTCCCATTGTAGGAATAAATGATATGACCCTTCCTTCATCCTGGGAGTTTAAATACGATTTCAGTTCTACTTTAGTCTTAAATATTTTCATGAATCAAAATTGTATAATCAGCAAATCTAACCGAATTGCTTGATATAAAGCATATAATTTCGTAAATTTGTTGGCTAATTAATTTTTTATGGGAAAGAAAAAAATATTATTTGTTTCACAAGAGATAACTCCTTACCTGCCAGACACATACATGTCAAATGTAGGATTAAACCTTCCAAAGAACTCTATCGAATTAGGCAATGAGACGAGAGTCTTTCTTCCAAAATTTGGAGTAATTAAAGAAAAAACTAATAATTTACATGAAGTTATTCGTCTTTCCGGGATGAATTTAATATTAGATGATTTTGACCATCAGCTTATCATAAAAGTTGCTTCGATACAATCTGCAAGAATGCAGATATATTTTATTGATAATGATGAATATTTTCCTAGAAAAATAATGTTTCATGATGAAGATGGAAATTTCTTAGAAAATAATGAAGAAAGAATGATTTTTTATTGTAAAGGGGTGATTGAAACTGTAAAAAAACTTGGCTGGGCTCCTGAATTTATTCATTGCCAAGGATGGTTCTCATCATTAGTGCCTATGTATATAAAAAAGATCTATAATGAAGATCCATTATTTAAAGACACTAAGGTTATTTATAATGTTTTTGACACAGAATTTGAAGGGTCTTTGGATTCAGGTATCATAAACAAGCTACTTTTTGAAAACAAATTAGATGTCTCAGATTTAAAAATGTTAAAAAACCCTTCATTTGAGAATTTAAGCAAATTTGCAATTAGTTTTTCAGACGCGGTTATTCAAGGATCTAAAAATATAAATAGTAAGGTTTTACAATATATGAAGGAAAGTAACCTTCCATTTATGAAATTCCCTGGGGAAGAAGATTATGAAGATCAATACAATAATTTCTTTGATTCTTTAGTTGAAGAAGAGGAATTAGAACTTACTGAAGAATAAAAAAGAATGAACATTTTTAAAAAATCAGCTTACTTTTTATTGGGAGTTGGCTTAATTGCTTGCAATGACCCAAATGTAATAGGGTTAGAATTGCCAGATGCCGCCAAGTTTACTATTAATAACGATTCTATAACGAATTTTAATATCTCTACATTGTCAGAAGAAAGATTAAGATCTGATGAAAGTATACATCTACTATTAGGAGAGATAAATGACCCTGTTTTTGGTGTGAATAAAGGAGCTTTTGTTACTCAGATGCTCTTACCAGCAAACAACATTGAAGCGATACAAAATGTTGTAGTAGATTCTGTATTCATAACTTATAGTTTTTCTGAATTTTATGGAGATTTAAACGAAAGTAACGACTTAGACATTAGTGTTTTTAAGTTAGAAGAAGATATTTATAAGGATAGTATTTATTATTCTAATTATGATCCATCTATCTCTGCAATAAATCTAGCTATTGGCAACACAATTTATGATGGAGATTCATTAAATTCATCATATATAAATATATATCTGGATAATTCTATAGGGCAACAGTTAATAGATGCAAGTGGAAGTTCTGATATGATAGATGATGAATCGTTTTTAGAGTTTTTTAAAGGATTGTATGTAAAAGCTACTGCATCAAATACTATTTTGTATCTAAATCCTTCCTCAGACAAAAGTAGGTTTAGCGTTTATTATCACGAGATAGATGTAGATACATCTGTTAGTTTAGATTTTGAGATTGGAGGTAATGCTGCTAGGATAAACTTATTCAACAAAAAGGGTCCACAGTTGTCAACAGCTGCAGTGTCAACAAACGGAGTTTCAGATGTTATTAACTCCTATTATGAAGGGATTATTTCTGATACAAATAGAAGTTACTTACAATCAATGGCAGGATGTAAAGTAAAATTTGAGTTCAATAATTTAGAAACGCTTAAACAGCAACTATCCGATAAGGCAATAAATAAAGTAACTATTGATTTTGAAATTGAGGAAGATGGCAATTATGATTCTCACGAAAAACTATATTTAGTTAGAGAAAAACAAGATGGTGAATTTGATTATTTAATAGATTATGGACCGCTAGCAGCAGAAGAGTTAAACGGAAAAACTTACAGCTTTAATATTACTAGATATTTTGTTCAGTTACTAACTAATGATGAATATACAGATATTTTATATTTACTTTCTTCTGGTGGGTCTGCAAATGCAAACAGAACCATTTTAGACAATAGTAAAACATCTATTAAAATTATTTATACAGATATATAAATTATGTGCGGAATTGTAGGATATGTAGGAGGTAAGGAAGCTTATCCTATTATCATAAAAGGATTACAAAGATTAGAATATAGGGGTTATGACAGCGCTGGAATAGCTTTGTCTGAAGGGGCTGGAATCACAATCCTAAAACAAAAAGGAAAGGTTTCTGACTTAGAGCAATATTCTTCTAATAAAAACAGAAAAGGAACAATAGGCATAGGACATACTAGATGGGCAACACATGGAGTGCCAAATCAAAAAAATGCACATCCGCATAGTTCAGGAGATAGTAAACTTGCTATAATACATAACGGAATTATAGAAAATTACGATTCCATAAAAAGAATGCTGTCTAATAAAGGACATAGTTTTAAATCGGATACAGACACAGAGGTATTGATTCACTTGATAGAAGAGATAAAAAATCACGAAAACTGTAGTTTATTTGAGGCAGTACGACTTTCTTTAAATGAAGTAATTGGAGCATATGCTATAGTAGTTATGGAGGAAGATAATGGAAATGAATTTATTGCAGCTAGAAAAGGAAGTCCATTAGTGATTGGTGTAGGAGAGGAAGAATATTTTGTTGCCTCTGATGCGACTCCAATTATTGAATATACCAGAAATGTAGTATACTTGGAAGATGGGGAAATTGCTAGAGTAAATAGAAAGGAAGAATTAGAAATAAAAACTATTTCGAATATAAGAAAAAATCCTTATATTCATGAGTTGGAATTGAATTTAGACTCTATTGAAAAAGGAGGATATCCTCACTTTATGTTGAAAGAAATATTTGAGCAACCAAGCTCGGTTTTAGATACTTTAAGAGGTAGAATTGATCCTGGAACTAGGGAAGTGAAATTGGGAGGATTAATGGATTACGAACAGAAACTTGTAAAGGCAAACAGAATAATAATTGTTGCTTGCGGAACATCTTGGCATGCAGGATTGATTGGAGAATATCTATTTGAAGATTTAGCAAGAATTTCAGTTGAAGTTGAATATGCTTCTGAGTTCCGATATAGAAATCCTATTATAAAAGAAGATGATATTGTCCTTGCTATATCTCAATCCGGGGAAACGGCAGATACTTTAGCTGCGCTTGAACTTGCAAAAGAGAAGGGAGCTACTATTTTAGGCATTTGTAATGTGGTAGGATCTTCTATTGCTAGACTTACAGATGCTGGAGTATATACCCACGCTGGCCCAGAAATTGGAGTAGCCTCTACTAAAGCATTCACCACTCAGGTAGCAGTACTTACTCTTATGGCTTTAAAAATTGCAAGATTAAAAGGAAGTATTACCACTACTGATTATCATAATATGATTACAGAATTAGAGCTGATTTCTCAACAAATATCCCAGGTTTTGGAGTCTGAAAAAATAATTGAAAAAATTGCTGAAAAGTTTCAGAATGTACAAAACTTCTTATACTTGGGAAGAGGATACAACTTCCCAGTAGCTTTAGAGGGGGCATTAAAGTTAAAGGAAATATCTTATATACACGCTGAGGGATACCCAGCTGCAGAAATGAAACACGGTCCTATTGCGCTGATTGATGAAGAAATGCCAATTGTTGTAATAGCGACAAAAACAGGAAATTACGAAAAAGTAGTGAGTAACATACAAGAAGTTAAAGCTAGAGGAGGAAGATTGATTGCTATAGTTACTAAAGGAGATGTTACTGTAAAAGAAATAGCAGACTATACTATTGAAATTCCAGAGTGTTCTGAAGCACTTTCTCCATTACTAACCAATATACCACTACAGTTATTGTCTTATTATATTGCGGTTTTGAGGGGATGTAATGTTGATCAACCTAGGAATCTGGCAAAATCTGTTACAGTAGAATGATTCCGTTTGGACGTAAAATTCCAAGAACTTCTTTGTGTAATTTTTATCACTCCATTTATAATTCTAATAGTATAGTAACTAATAGTTTTAAAAAAATATTGATATTTGCCAAAAATTAAAAACAAAAATCATGAAAAATATATTCTTTTTAATATTTATAATATTTTTTGTTTCATGTCAAATGAATGAAACAACTCAAAATAAAGACAATAATATAGATCAATTATTTTTAAACAATTGTATGACTGTAGAATCTTATCTTAATGATTTTGTAAACGAATCTATTGATTATAAAAAATATTACAACGACACTTGTAAGGTAAGAGGAACATATTTTAATTCTGAAGGTCCAATGAGTGTTGAAGATAGAAAATCAGCACATAAAGAGATGTGGAAAAAATATGATTTTTCTTTTTCTGATTCCATTGTTTTTTTACCTGGTGTTAATGTCGAAACTAAAGAAATCGATGGTTCAGTCAGATTTTATTGTAATTTCTCAGTAAAAAATACTGAAAATGAAAAAACTGTTACACTTCCAATTTATCAGTCTTATGATTTTGATAATGATGGTAAATTTATTTATCTTCAATATTTTGGAGATCTTACTGCTGCTATTTCTTCAATAGATTAAAGACTTTTATTTACTGACCAACTAGATCCTCTGGAATAATTTAATTCCTGTAACAACTGTATTTATATCAATACTCGATTCAATTTCTTTCAAATGAGTTGATAAAATATCTGTAGAATTTTCAATATCCATTGATAACATCCCTAGTTCCATAACAATACTATTATTCATCGCGTCAATTGAATATATTACAGCATCTAATTTATCTTCTATGTTTGATAATTTATTTAATAATTGGGTTTCAGCGTGAGAGTTGAAAATATTTAATTTGTCTAGCTTTTCATAAATAGTATAAAAATTAAATAAATCATCCTCTAAAAGAAAACATACCATGCTAATTGAATTAACTAATAGAACCTCATATGAGTGGATTGTATTCTTAATAATTTTAATGTACTCATTTAGTGAGTTATGATCTTGAATTTTATATATTGAAGTATATAGATCTTGTATATCTTCTTTTCTGTTGTTAATGAAGTTGGACAATTTTATAAATTGTTTTGTATATTGTATTTTGTCATTTCTTTCAAGTTCAATAATTTTTCTCTGATGTTTCTTTATTAGTAGATTAAAATCATCTCCCTCTATTATGTCTATTGTGCCATTTCTGTCTTTATCAAGTTCATTAATTAATTGTGATTTTGAGTGACTTAGATGAATTAGCCTTTTATCCTCTTTATCTTGTTCAGCTATAATTCTTTGACGTTCATCATATTCTGCTCTCTCAACTTCTATCTTTTTTATTGGATCTAATAATTTAGTTTTTATATTTATTAATAATTCTTCTCTTTTTTTTAGATTAGAGAGTAATGACAATTTAACTGAACCATCTTTGATACTATATTCAAAAACTGGATGAACTCTAATTATGTCAATACTATAATTTATTTCTGAGAAAGTAAATTTATTCTCCCTAAATCCTACACCTTTTCCTGTGAAACATAGACCATCATCTAACCCGAAAATAATCTCATCATAATATTTATCATATTCATTTTTATAATGACTATATTCTGAAGTTGATAACCATTTTTTCATTTTTTGTTTTATCTCTTCTTTGGATAATATTAATTTATTATCCTTATTGTTATTATAAAACTCGGTTAGTATCTTTAGTTGTTCTGACATATTATTTTTTTATTTAGACCGTGAACGCAAAAGTATTGTTTAATTTTTATACTCCTTCATGGTTAACTGATAATTATTTAATATTGCTCCTACTAAAAGATTCAATAATAAAAAGGCGGATAGAATGTACCAAATTACATGGTAAGATGTTATTACCCATGAAGGTACAGTAATCAAACCTTTATCGCTAGCTTTAATTAAATTATATCTAATATCCGTCCAGTCCTCTCCAGTTAATATTCTAAATAAAGTAAACATTGTTTCACTTAAATTATAATAGGGGTCGGGAGATATTGCCGGAGCATTTGGAGCTTCAATAACATATTCTTGAAGATTTTGATAAGTTTTAGTTTCAGGCTTTGGAGACTCAGGTAATTTAAACAAAGTAACTCCGATTATTGCAAATAAATATAGAAATATAAGAAAGAATAAGAAATTATAAAAAAGAGTGTTTACTGATTTCCATAAAACATTTACTATGAGTCTTACCTCTGTATTTGTTTTTAGCAGACGGAAAACTCTAAAAACTCTCAGTACTCTAAAAGTAGTAGCTACGCTAGCGTTAACAAAAATATCAGGCGGAATCAAACAAATCAAAACAATAGAAAAATC
>CEOV01064140.1_pt1 | contig 20473 bp, 20 predicted proteins | sample 530631 | NCBI WGS metagenome assembly CEOV01 (sample SAMEA2620756, study PRJEB7988) | marine metagenome | isolation source: saline water (ENVO:00002010), including
GAGGATCTATTGATTTATTAAGACATTGCGTTGAAAATTTACACACTTATGATTGGAGTTTCAAATAAAATATTTTTAGCCTCCAGATGTGTTTGAGGCAAATTTTCCTAATTAAAAACTATTATTAAGCTAGTTTTGTTAGAAAATTTGAATAAAAATGAGTATGTTTTTATAATTAATAAATAATAAAAATTATAAAGAAGAAAACTGTTTTAAAAAGCGTATATCGTTTTCAAAAAACAAACGTAAATCTTTTACCCCATACTTAAGCATAGCGATTCTTTCAATCCCCATCCCAAAAGCATAACCGCTGTATTTTTTAGGGTCGATTCCACAGTTTTCTAACACATTAGGGTCCACCATTCCACACCCTAAAATTTCTAACCACCCAGTTCCTTTGGTAATTCGATAATCAGAATCGCTGTTTGTTCCTAAGTAAATATCCACCTCAGCAGAAGGTTCTGTAAACGGAAAGTAAGAAGGCCTCAGCCTTATTTTTGTTTTCTCTCCAAACATCTCTTTCGCAAAATAAAGCAGGGCTTGTTTTAAATCCGCAAAACTCACCTTTTCATCAATATACAACCCCTCTACTTGATGAAAAATACAATGGGCTCTTGCGGAAACCGCTTCATTTCTATATACCCTACCCGGAGATAATGTTCTAATTGGAGGGGAGGTATTCTCCATATGCCTTACCTGTACAGATGATGTGTGTGTTCTTAAAAGTATATCCGGGTTGGTTTGTATGAAAAAAGTGTCCTGCATGTCTCTTGCTGGGTGTTCTTCTGGCAGATTAAGAGCAGAAAAATTATGCCAATCATCCTCGATTTCTGGACCTTCACTTATTGTAAAACCAATCCGATTAAAAATATCTAAAATCTCACTCCTTACTAACGAAATGGGGTGTCGTGAACCTAAATTATTTAACGAAACAGGCTTGCTTAAGTCGACATCACCGCCAATTTCTTCCTCCTCAAAAAAGTCTTTATAGCTCTCAATTTTTTTCTGCACCAAGTTTTTCAAGTTGTTTATAGACGATCCTAACTCTTTCTTTTGTTCATTGGGAACCCTCTTGAACGAAGAAAATAGACCGTTTAATACCCCTCTCCTTCCTAAGTATTCAACTCTGAACCTGTTTAAATCCTCTTCAGATTTAGGGGTGTATTTATTTACTTTCTCAGCTAGTTTTCGTACTTTTTCTAACATCTTAAATATTTACTTATATTTGCTACAAAGTAAACAATATTTTTATACATATCATGAAAAAAACACTTCTTAAAACATCATCAGTAATTTTGTTGTTGTTTTTTATTACAATAACATTTACATCTTGTGAGAAAGAAAAAAATACGATAGGCGTGATAAAAGTAGTAAACTCTTCTGGTCAAACCATGAGTGGTGTCACTGTTGTGTTGAATCAACAAAACACTATTCCGGGGACAGATCCAATAGAAAACCTAAGAAAAACAGGAACTACTGACGCAACAGGGAGGGTTTCTTTTACATATAAACATGAGGCTATATTAGACGTGAATGTAAACAAAACCTCTGGTAATGACACATATTCGGGAAGCGGTGTTATTAGATTGCTTAGAGGAAAAACAGAGCAAATTACTGTAGAGGCGGTAAAACAGTAACTACTCAAAATACCTTAATATAGCTCGTTTCATTAAATTTTTTTGAGACTTAGCCCCTAGCCTCTCTAATTTTTTTACCTCTTCAAAATGAGGCCAACCATCTTCATCAACAGATTTAAATTTATAATACCCAAACGGAATTAACAATTTACATGTAGCAATGTGCAACAAATAGGTTTTTTCTTCTTTATCAAAGTCCCTAATACCTTGTCCCAGTTCTTGCACGCCAATTAAAAAAAGTATAGATTTTAATGTAAGTTCATCTTCAAAAACCGTTTCTAGTCTTAAGATAAGCTCCTCCCATTTTTTTTCTAAATCCTCCATAGTACAAAAGTATTAAAATACTATCTTTACACCATGAATTATATCGATATTATTATCAGTATTTTAGTCTTGATCTTTGCATATAGGGGTTTAAAAAGGGGTTTAATAAAAGAACTTATCTCACTTTTTTCTCTAATCATAGGGGTTTATATTGCAATCAATTTCTCATTTTTACTAGAATATTATCTTGCTAAACCCCTATCAAAATATGATGAATTTGTTTCCATAATTTCATTTATTTTAGTTTTTTTAATAGTGCTTCTGTCTTTTAAAACAGCGGGCTTTCTTATTAAAAGAATAGTTAGATCATTACAACTGGGATTTTTAGATAAACTTTTTGGGTTGTTATTTGGTGTGTCTAAAATTCTACTAATCCTTTCAGTCCTGCTTTTTGAAGCTCAACACTTATCCAGCACCTTTGGAAACATTATTCCGAAAAAACAGATAAAAAAATCTGTATTATACAAACCTGTTTATAAAATAGTTCCAACCATAGCTCCAATTACAAAAGAGAGAAAAAAATGGGAAAGAAAATTAAAAAAATCAATAAATAACACAGTAAAAGAATTAGAACATCTTATTTCAGAATAGCTCTCACGCCAGGAAGCTCTTTTCCCTCCAAATACTCTAACATAGCCCCCCCTCCAGTAGAAATATAACTTACCTGATCCTCTAAGTTAAATTTTTTGACGGCAGCGACAGAGTCCCCCCCACCAACCAAACTAAACGCTCCGTTTACAGTAGACTTACAAATAGCCTCACCAATCTTTTTTGTTCCATTCTCAAAATTACTCATTTCAAAAACACCCATAGGACCATTCCAAATTATGGTTTTTGAATTCTCAATTTCTTTTGAAAAAATATTAATGCTTTTTTCTCCAATATCTAACCCCATGTAAGAATCTTGAATGTCCAATATGTCTGATTTTTTTATATCAGCATCACTATTAAAATCATTTGCGTTAACAGAGTCTACCGGCAAAAGAAGTTTTACCCCCAATTCTTTTGATTTTTTTATTATAGATTTTGCCAAATCAATTTTGTCTTCCTCCAACAAAGAACTACCTATTTTTCCTCCTATTGCCCTTACAAAAGTATAAGCCATTCCGCCTCCGATAATTAAACAGTCTACTTTTTCTAATAAAGACTTTATAACCTCAATTTTTCCCGAAACCTTAGCCCCTCCAATAATAGCGGTAAATGGTTTTTCTGGATTGTTCAAGGCTTTTTCTAAGCTATCCACTTCTTTTTTTAATAACAAACCAAAATATTTTTCGGACGGGAAAAAAGACGCGATAGTGGATGTAGACGCGTGATTTCTATGTGCGGCCCCAAAAGCGTCGTTTACATACACATCTGCTAAATCTGAAAGCTGTCTTGCAAACCTCTCCTCCCCCAGTTTTTCTTGCTTATAAAATCTTAAATTTTCCAAAACCAACACCTCCCCATTATTTAGTTTGCTTACCGCTTTTTTAGCAGAAGAACCAATACAATCATCAGAAAAAGACACCAACACCCCTAATAATTTTTGTAAATAATTAACGAGATGTCTTAAAGAATACCTCTCTTCTTTACCTTTTGGCCTGCCCAGGTGAGACATTAAAATAACTCTTGCTTTATCATTTAACAACTTATTAATAGTTGGCAAAGCGGCGTTAATTCGACTACCATCAGTTATGTTGAATTTTTCGTCTAACGGAACATTAAAATCAACTCGAACAATAACTCTTTTGCCTTCAAAGCTTTGATCTAATATATTTTTCATTCTACAAAAATAAACAAAGTAAAAAATCAAACCAATGATTTGTGAAAAATCAGTAAATTTGACGGTATTATAACTATGAAATTTTCAAATATTTTAGCGCCGGAGGGTTTAAAGAAACAACTGATTAACTCAGTTAAAAACAATCGATTAGCTCACTCACAAATGTTTTTGGGAGAAAAATCTAGCCCCAAACTTTTACTCGCTTTAGCTTATGCCCAATTTATTAGTTGTCAACATAAATCTTCAGACGACTCGTGTGGATCATGCCAATCATGTGTTAAATATCAGAAATTAACCCATCCAGATCTCCATCTAATCTTTCCTGTTTTACCACTTAATAAATCATCTAGTTCAAATGTTTCAGATAATTTTGTAAAAGAATGGAGAGAATGTGTTTTAAAAAACCCTTTCTTAGACCTAGATGTTTGGTTTGATGTTTTTTCTAATGAAAACAGAAAAGGAAAAACAGGATACATATACGCCCAAGAATCAGACAATCTTCGTAAAAAACTATCTTTAAAGCATTACGAATCACAATTAAGAGTTGTTCTTATTTGGTTACCAGAAAAGATGCAGGTAAAAACTTCTAACAAATTGTTAAAATTATTAGAAGAGCCCCCACAGAAAACGATATTTTTATTGGTTTCAGAAAATACAGATTTAATCTTAAACACTATTTTATCAAGATTACAGATAACAAAAGTACATAATTATAACCCATCAGAAATAGAGGCCTTGTTAAGAGATAAATTTCCGATGAAACACATTAGCGAGATTAAAGCGACCATCTCCCTAACTGAAGGCAACCTAGGCGGGGCCATTAAAATTTTACATAATGAAAGTTTTGAAGACAGACATTTTGAAGAATATCAAAACTGGATGAGACTATGCTACTCTGTAAATATTGAGGAAATTACAAAATGGGTAGATATCAGGAGTAAAAAAGGTAGAAGATCACAAACAATATTTTTAAAATACGCTTTAAAAATGACAAGAAATTGTTTAGTTTTTCACTTTTCAGAGACAAAAAATTTATTTGTCACACAAAAAGAAATTGATTTTTTAACAAAATTCCACCCTTTTATTCACCAAGATAATATAAACGAAATATCAGAAAAACTAGAGGAGTGCATTAAAAATATAGAAAGAAATGCAAATTCAAAAATTATGTTTTATGAACTATCACTACAATTAATGAAACTCTTAAAAGTAAAGCGTAAGTTTGTAGAAATAAATTAAATAATATGGCATGCGGAACAGGTGGTGGATGTAATGGTTGTTCTGTCTCTGAGAAAAGAGGCTGCGGAACGAGTTCAGTTTTTAATTGGCTAGCAAAAGTTGACGACGCAAAAAGTAACACATTTTCTGATTTAGTAGAGGTTCAGTTTAAGATGAATAGAAAAGGATATTTTCAAAACACAGAAGACATAACAATTTCGGAAGGAGATTGGGTTGTGGTAGAAAGCAATTCAGGATACGATATTGGAAAAATAACCCTTATTGGTGAGATTGTAAACTATCAATTAAAAAGAAAAAAAATAGACACCTCAAAGGAACCCTTAAAAAAAATATATCGGATTGCAAAAGACATAGACATAAAGAAGCTTCAATCATCTGTTGAATTAGAGGACCCCACCCTAAAAAAAGCAAAACTTATTATTAAAAACCACAAACTAGAAATGAAGCTCGTTGATATTGAATATCGGGGAGATAAGTCGAAAGCAATTTTTTATTATACCGCTGAAAAAAGAGTTGATTTTAGAGAGTTAATAAAAGAATACTCTAAAGCCTTTTCCATAAAAATAGAGATGAAACAAATAGGAGTAAGACAAGAAGCAGCTATGGTTGGGGGTATTGGAAGTTGTGGAAGAGAACTTTGTTGTTCAACATGGATGACAGAATTCCCCCCAGTATCAACTTCTTCTGCAAGATACCAACAGCTATCTATAAACCCCCAAAAGATTTCAGGCCAATGTGGAAAATTAAAATGCTGCTTAAACTTTGAACTAGACTCTTATCTAGATTCACTAAAGAGCTTCCCAAAATCCAAACAAATTTTAAAAACCGAAAAGGGAGACGCTAAACAAATAAAGATAGATGTTTTTAAAAAGAAGCTTTGTTATGTATATAAGGGTAGGGAGCCGGGGATTTTTGAGCTTTCATTGAAACAGGTTATCCAAATAATTGAAGATAATAAAAAAGGAAAAACTCCCCCATCACTAGAATATTTTATAGGTGAAAAGGAGGGCAATAAAACTGGTTTCAAAAATGTTGTTGGACAGGATAATATCAATAGGTTTGACAAGAAAAAGAAAAAAAAAGGATGGAACAAAAACAGCAGAAAAACCCAAAAAAGAAAAAATAATGAAAAGTAAACTCCTCATAAGCTTTTTTATTTTAACTGTGTTTTTTTCTTGTGAGAAAGAAGGGATTACATATCATAATTTTAAAGAAAATATTTGGGATTCAAGCAAGATTGTAAAATTTGATATTAATTTTGAAGACACAACCCGACTATACAGCTTAGATTTTTCTATAAGACACAACACCTCATATTCTTATCAAAACATAATATTTTTCACCCACCACTTTTTTAATAATCACAAGATGTCTACAGACACACTTAACATAGATTTAGCTCAAAAAGACGGGGAGTGGTATGGAAGCGGTAAAAGCGATATAAGAGAGTTAAGTGGAGTAAATTATAGTGTAGATAAATTTTATGAAAAAGGAGTCCATACTTTTGAACTTGAACTAGCAATGAGAGAAAATAACAATCTTAAAATTGATAACCTGCCCCACATTTCAGACATTTCCCTGTATGTAACAGATATAAATGAGTAGAAGAAAAAAAATATTGATTTGGTTAATTTGTTTAAGTCCATTTTACAGCTTTATTCTTTTGATGTATTTTGTAAAAATGAATACGATTTCTGAAAACTTAACAGAAGGAGAGAGTCGAGTTCCTGGTGTGGTTTATTTTTCAGATATTGACAACCCTCAAAACAATTTATCTACAATAATTTATTCTTCAGATGGGGTCATATTGGGTGAGTATTATAAAGAAAATAGATCAAATACTAATTATTCAGATTTATCCCCCGTTTTAATTGACGCTTTAATCTCCACAGAAGATATAAGATTTAGAAGCCACTCCGGTATTGATGTTCGTTCTCTTTTTAGAGCTATTTATGGAATTATAAAGGGAAGCAGTAGCTCTGGAGGCGCTAGTACCCTATCACAACAATTATCAAAAATGTTATTTACCGGTAGGCCTTCTACTGGTTTAGGCAGAATAAAACAAAAACTTAAAGAATGGGTAGTTGCTGTTGAGTTGGAAAAAAGATATTCTAAAAATGAGATCTTATCAATGTATTTAAATAGGTTTGATTGGATTAATCAAGCGGTAGGAATTACATCAGCTTCTAAAATATATTTCAACACCAAGCCAAACACTTTAGATATAAATCAATCAGCAATGTTGGTTGGGATGCTTAAAAACCCCTCATTATACAACCCAAAAAGAAACCCAAAGGGAACACAAAATAGAAGAAATGTTGTTTTAGCTCAAATGATGAAATACAAAAAAATCACTAAACGAGAATATGATTCATTAAAAACCCTTCCCTTAAACTTAGATTTTCAAAAAGTAGATCACAATGAAGGTTTAGCCCCTTATTTTAGAGAGCAATTAAGGTTTTGGATGAAAGAATGGTGTTCTAAAAACAAGAAACCTAATGGAGAACATTTTGACTTATATACAGACGGATTAATTATCCACACCACAATAGACTCTAGAATTCAAAAACATGCCGAAGCGGCTGTAAAGAAAAAAATGGCCAAACTACAAGAAAAGTTTTATAAACACTGGCGGGGGTATTCTAAAGCTCCTTACCCAGAAGATTTTAGCAGAAAACAGATTGATGAAATAATTTATCAAGGAATAAAACGATCAGAAAGATATAGAAAACTAAAAAACCAAGGCAAATCAAAAAAGGAAATAGATAAAATTTTTAATATTAAAGTTAATACCACGCTTTTTTCTTGGAAAGGAGAGATAGACACGCTTATCTCACCCAGAGATTCTGTAATTTACAACAAATTCTTTATTCATACAGGCTTGATGAGCATGAGCCCTACAGACGGATATATAAAAGCTTATGTTGGAGGAATAAATCATAAGTTTTTTAAATACGATCATGTTATAAAAGGGAAGAGACAGGTGGGCTCTACCTTTAAACCGTTTTTATATTCTTTGGCTATACAGGAAGGAATGGGGCCGTGTGATAAAATCTTAAACTCCCCTGTAGTGTTTGATAAAGACAAGTGGGGTTTAGAAAAAGACTGGATCCCATATAACTCTAGTACAGATTTTGATGGGTTGTCACTCTCTCTTAAATTTGGCCTAGCAAATTCTATTAATATAATGACAGCTTATATTATGCATCAATTTGGTCCAAAACCAGTAGTAGACATGGCTAGAAAAATGGGGGTAACCTCATATTTACAGGCGGTGCCTTCAATTTGTTTAGGAACATTTGATTTGTCTGTAAAAGAGATTACGGGGGCTTACTCAACATTTGTAAACAAAGGAGTTTATACAGAGCCCATTTTTGTTACAAAAATCAAAGATAAGAACGGGGTTGTATTAGAAAATTTTCAATCAGAAAAAAATGAAGCGTTAAGTGAAGAAACAGCTGCAATTATGGTCAAGTTATTACAAGGAGCCGTTGATGGTGTTTATGATAAGGGATATAAAGAAAGATCGATAGAATTAGACAAATGGAATAAATCAGGAGTTAGGGGAACCGCTAGAAACTTAAGATATGAATATGATATATCAGCTGAGATGGGAGGGAAAACGGGAACTACCCAAAATTATTCTGATGGTTGGTATGTTGGTATTACCCCCAATTTAGTAACCTCTGTTTGGACTGGTTGTGAAGATAGATCTGCACATTTTAGAGGGGAGGATGGTTACGGAGGTAATACCGCATTAACCGTATTTGGTCAATTTATGAAGAATGTATATGAAGACGACAATATATCCGAAGTAACACAAGAAGATTTATTTGAATTTGCAGATGTAAAAGTAAAAAACTGGGTTGAAAACAAAATGAACTGTAATCAATTAGATTTGTTAAATCCAGAGCAAAATATAGACGATGAAGAATTTTAATTATGATAAATAAAGTAGTAAATAATATAGATTCCGCATTGAAAGGAGTAGAAAGCAAAATGACATTTATGTTTGGGGGGTTTGGGCTTTCCGGAATTCCAGAAAACTCAATAGCAGCGCTTTCCAAAAAAGACATTTTTGGATTAACATGTATTTCTAATAATGCTGGAGTAGATGATTTTGGATTAGGCTTGTTGCTGCAGAGAAAACAAATTAAAAAAATGATATCCTCTTATGTTGGAGAAAACACAGAGTTCGAAAGGCAAATGCTCTCAGGAACTTTAGAGGTAGACTTAATCCCTCAGGGAAGTTTAGCAGAGAGATGTAGAGCTGGAGGGGCAGGAATTCCTGCATTTTTCACCCCCGCTGGATACGGTACAGAAGTTGCTGAAGGAAAGGAGGTTCGAGAATTTAACGGAAAACCTCATATTTTAGAATCAGCACTGACGGCAGATTTTGCTTTCGTAAAAGCTTGGAGAGGAGATTCTGCTGGTAATTTAATTTATAAAGGAACAGCGCGAAATTTCAACCCCTTAATGGCAATGGCAGGAAAAATTACTGTTGCAGAAGTAGAGGAGTTGGTTCCCGCGGGGGAGTTAGACCCAAATCAGATTCATACACCCGGAATATTTGTACAAAGAATTCTCCAGGGTGAGAAATATGAAAAAAGAATAGAACAGAGAACGGTTAGACCAAGAGAATAATGGCTTTAGATAAAAATCAAATCGCTCAGAGAATTGCGCAGGAATTAGATCACAACATGTACGTTAATTTAGGAATTGGCATTCCAACATTGGTTGCAAATTATATCCCAAAAGATGTAGACATTGAGTTTCAGTCTGAAAACGGAGTGTTAGGTATGGGCCCCTTTCCCCTAGAAGGAGCTGAGGATCCGGACTTAATTAATGCGGGAAAACAAACTATTACAACAATGCCTGGAGCTGCGCTTTTTGACTCTGCAACTTCTTTTGCAATGATCAGGGGGAGACATGTTCAACTTACTGTTTTAGGCGCTATGGAGGTTTCTGAAAATGGAGATATTGCAAACTGGAAAATTCCTGGTAAAATGGTTAAAGGAATGGGGGGAGCAATGGATTTGGTTGCTTCAGCGGACAACATTATTGTAGCTATGATGCACACAAATCGTCAGGGTGAGAGTAAAATACTAAAAAAATGTAGGCTACCAATTACTGGGGTAAATTGTGTAAAAAAAATAGTGACAAATCTTGCGGTTTTAGAAGTTACAAAGAATGGATTTAAACTTTTAGAAAGAGCTCCAGGAATACGACTCGAAGAAATAATAAAAGCTACTGAAGCGGAATTAATTATCGAGGGGGAAATCCCTGAAATGATTCTTTAATTTAAACGGTCAGTTAAAATTTGTATTTGTTTTTTAGGAGATTTTCTGTTATACAAAATATTATAAACCGCCTCACTAATTGGCATATCTAACTTTACCTCTTCGTTTATTTCAATAATACATTTTACCGCATAATATCCTTCAGCAATCATTTTTAACTTTAGTTGTGCAGAATTTACACTATATCCCCGACCTATCATTTCCCCAAAAGTTCTGTTTCTACTAAATTGAGAATATGCTGTTACTAACAAATCCCCCAGATAAGCTGATTCATTTATATCTCTTTTTATAGGGTGAACAGTGTCCACAAAACGTTTTATTTCTCTAATCGCGTTAGAAACTAAAACCGCTTGAAAATTATCACCATATCCTAAGCCATGACATATTCCAGAAGCAAGAGCGACTACATTTTTAAGTACCGCAGAGTATTCTGTGCCATATATATCATCAGACACAGTTGTTTTGATGTACCTACCTTCAATATAGTTTGCAAATAAATTTGCTTTTTTTAAATCACTACAAGCAATAGTTAAATAAGACAATCTTTCTAAAGCAACCTCTTCTGCGTGACAAGGCCCGGTTAAAACACCAATATTTTCATATGGGACCTTGAATTGATTATAAAGAAATTCTCCTACGATGGTGTTATTTTCAGGTACAATTCCTTTAATAGCTGAAAACACCACCTTGTCTTTAATAGAAACAGTCAAGTTCTTTAATGTAGATTTTAAAAACGCTGACGGAACCGCTAAAACTATATAATCTGAACCGCTCACAATCTTATCAATATCTGAACTTATGTTTAACCTCTCTTTTTTAAGTTCTGCATCGGATATATAATTAGGGTTGTGTCCATATTTTTGTATATGTTCTATAACATCTTCATTTCTCATCCACCAATTCAAACAATTAACATTCTCACACAACATTTTTACAATTGAGGTAGCCCAACTACCGCCGCCAATTACACCTATTTTTATAACATTTTTCATTGTATTACTCTTCGGTGCCTTTTTGATTTTCCGCTTTCATCTGAGGGAAAAACAACACATCTTGAATAGAATTAGAGTTTGTCATAATCATACTTAATCTATCAATACCTATTCCCAAACCAGCTGTTGGAGGCATTCCATACTCTATAGCTCTAAGGAAATCTTCATCTAATATCATCGCCTCATCATCACCCCTTTTGCCTAGCTCTAATTGTTCTTCAAATCTAGCTCTTTGGTCAATTGGGTCATTTAACTCAGAAAAAGCGTTACAAATTTCCTTCCCATTACAAATAGCTTCAAAACGCTCTACTAATCCCTCGTGTTTTCTGTGTTTTTTTGCTAATGGAGACATTTCTACGGGATAGTCGGTAATAAAAGTTGGCTGAATTAATTGTCCTTCACACTTTTCCCCAAAAATTTCATCAATTAACTTCCCTCTTCCCATGCTTTTTTCTACATCAATTCCCAATTTTTTGGCGGTTTCCCTCAGTGTTGTTTCATCCATTTTAGAAATGTTGATACCTGTAAAATGTTCTATTGCTTCATACATTGTATATCTTTTCCAAGGCCTTTTGAAGTTGATTAGGTTTTCTCCTAACCGAACTTCTGTTTTCCCATGCAAATCCAATGCAATTTTTTCCACCATTTCTTCGACTAAATCCATCATCCATTCATAATCTTTATATGCAACATACAATTCCATTTGAGTAAACTCTGGATTGTGAAAACGGCTCATACCCTCATTTCTAAAATCTTTTGAAAACTCATATACACCATCAAACCCTCCAACTACCAATCTTTTTAAATATAGTTCGTTAGCAATTCTTAAATACAAATCCATATCCAAAGTATTATGACGCGTTTTAAAGGGGCGCGCCGCAGCTCCCCCATAAATAGGTTGTAAAATTGGAGTTTCTACCTCTAAATAACCTTTATTATTTAAATAAGAACGCATAGAATTTGTAAGTTGTGTTCTTTTAACAAAAGCGTCTTTCACCTCCGGATTAACTACAAGATCAACATACCTTTGTCTATATCTCTTCTCTGGATCAGTAAAGGCGTCATGAACCTTTCCTTCTCCATCAATTTTAGGAAGAGGAAGGGGTTTTAGTGATTTTGTAAGTAGGGTCAACTCTTTTACTTTCACAGATATTTCTCCAACCTTTGTAGTAAAAACCTCTCCTTTTACCCCAATAATATCACCAATGTCAAGAAGTTTTTTGAAAACAGTATTGTATAAAGTTTTATCTTCTCCCTCGCATATTTCATCTCTATTTACATAAATTTGAATTTTTCCGTCACTATCTTGAAGTTCAGCAAAAGAAGCTTTTCCCATTATTCTTCTGCTCATAATTCTGCCCGCCAGAATAACATTCATTAACTCCCCATCCTTGTATTGTTCTTTAACTTGTGTTGACGAGGTGTTTACATTATACAATTCTGATGGGTAGGGGTTTATACCCAAATCTATCAATTTTTGCAAACTTTCTCTTCTTACTAATTCTTGTTCTGACAACTCTCTACTCATTTGTAAATTTTTTTGCAAAGATAGGAATTCTTTTATCCTAATATTTTGTAATTTCGGCTTCTTTACAAAAACATATTTATAAAATGAAAATGAAGGACTATATTAGTGATTTTACCAATCATTTAACAGAAGCAATGGAGATAGGAGGCTCCTCCGAGTTTGTTAATAAAGATAAGAAATTTAAAAATATTTTAATCTGTGGCTTAGGAGGCTCTGGTATTGGAGGGACTATTTTAAATGATATTGTTTCTCTTGATATAGACATTCCAATTTCATCTACAAAGGATTACAGCATACCTAATTTTGTAAATGAGAATACCTTAGTTATCGCGTCATCATATTCAGGAAATACAGAGGAAACTATTTCCGCGTTACAAAAATGTATAGAAAGAAATGCTGAAATTTGTATTATAACCTCTGGAGGAAAATTAAAGGACATAGCCATCAAAAATAATTTTAATCATATCATTATACCCGGAGACCACCCACCTAGAGCTATGTTTGGATACGCCTTTACAGAGCTTTTTTATGCGTTGAATTTTTATGGTATTATAGACAATTCTTTTCAAAGTGATTTCAAAAAGGCTATTCAAGTCTTAAACATAGAAAAACAAGAGATACAAAAACAAGCGATTTCATTAGCAGAAAAAATGTATAAACACACACCGGTAATTTATGTCTCCAAAGGTTTTGAGGGAGTGGCGGTTCGTTTTAGACAGCAATTAAATGAAAATAGTAAAATGTTGGGTTGGCATAATGTAGTTCCTGAGATGAATCACAATGAACTTCTAGGTTGGAGAACAAATGTGAAAAACTTAGCGGTTATTTACTTCCGCAATAAGTCGGACTTCAAAAGAAATCAAGTTAGAATGGACATTAATAAAAAGATTATTTCTAAATATACATCAAACATTTCTGAGGTATGGAGTGTTGGAGATTCCGTTATTGAAAACACATTATATCATATTAATCTAGGAGACTGGATAAGTTGGTATTTATCAGAAATGAATAATGTTGATGCAATTGAAATTGATGTAATTAACTATTTAAAAGGTGAATTAGAAAAAATTTAATGAACAAAAAAGTAATATTTAAAGATTTAGGACTGATAGATTATAAAAAATGCTGGGATTATCAGGAGGAAATTTTTGCAAAAACTATTGAAATAAAAACTAAAAATAGAAAATCAAACAGATCTGTTGAAACCAAAAACACTCTTATTTTTTGTGAACACCCCCATGTGTATACACTAGGTAAAAGTGGTGATGAAAATAATTTATTAGTAAATGCAGAATATTTAAAAAAAGTGGGAGCTTCATTTTATAAAATTAACCGAGGAGGAGATGTTACTTATCACGGCCCAGGACAAATTGTCGGTTATCCAATTTTAGATTTAGAAAATTTTTTTACCGATATTCATAAATATCTTAGGCTATTAGAGGAGGCGGTAATTCTTACTTTAAAAGAATATGGATTAAATGGAGAGAGATCTGAGGGCGAAACCGGCGTATGGCTTGATGTTGGCTCTAGTAAAGCAAGAAAAATTTGTGCTCTTGGAGTAAAAACAAGTAGATGGGTTAGTATGCACGGCTTTGCATTTAATGTTAATTCAGATTTATCTTATTTTGGAAATATTGTTCCATGCGGAATCGTTGATAAACAAGTTACTTCTTTACAAAAAGAACTAAATAAAGAGATGGACATGCGGGAGGCAAAGAACAAACTTAAAATACATTTAGTTAATCTATTTGAAATGGAGTTGGTTTGATTTAAAAAATCACTAAAATACTGGTTTTTAAATTTGTAGACATCTCTTTAAAAATGTATAACTAAAACCTATATACGATGAAAAATCTGATTAAAATTATAATTCTATTATTAATATTTAATAATTTACAAGCTCAAAAAACACTAACAGACAATTCAGAGTTAATTATTAAACTTAAAGATTTGTACTTTAGTCACGAAATTAATAGAGGAATAGACGAGCAAAAAGAGCTTCTTATGTTGGGCTTCATGCATAATGAAGATGCAGATGAAGATGAGATAAAACAAAGTTTTCAATCATACACAGACTATTGTCAATCCATTAAAACTGAGGTTATTAAAGACGACTCTCTTAGGTATTATTTACAAAATTATATAAATCTGTTGATAGAGCTGAATATATCAATTGTTGATAAATCTAAAGATAGTAATCATGTTAATAAAGCAACACAAAATTTTTATAAGAAAAGAGATCAATATCACTCCTTCGTTAGTAGAGAGTATGCCACTCAAAAATTTATTAAAATTAGTGAAGATTATTATTGGGAAAGGATTGATAAGAATAATTATACCTCTGCAAAAGAATATTTAATTTATGATAGTCTAAAAACAACTAATGTTAAAAATGCGGTTAAATTTTTGGATTCAATCTCACTCATTACTTCAGATTTTCAAGAATACTCCATTTATCAAATTGAAATTGCTGACCAACAGATTATTAATGGTGATGAATTTAGTGTAGATGAAGACGGTTTGTTAATTGGAGAAAAAGTTGCTTTAGAAAAATATTTAGAATTATTAGAAAAGAAAGAGTATTCTTTATACTTGTTTGAAGCTTGGAGAAAGTGGAGAAGCGTGTATCAATATCAAAATGGATCTTCAAAGTTTTCATTTATTAATAATGATTTGTACAATAATAAAAGGAAAGAAATTTCATTTTTTATTTTAGATTTTATTAAGAATAATCCACAAGATGATTTAGCAATAAACCAATTTTTATTGTTTGCTACTCAAGAAAACATATTAAGATTTGGGCCATATGATTATGGCAATCAAAATGCATTAGAAATGTATAATTTGTTCCCAGAAAAATATAATTTTTAATGTTATCTAATTTAAAACTAAGTAAAGTCCTTTTTCTAGATATAGAAACTGTTCCTATAAAATATAATTTTAAAGAACTTTCTCCGGTCTTTCAAAAGCTTTGGGAAGAAAAAACAGCCTGGCAAAGAAAGGAGGAATTCACAGCTTCTGAATTTTATAAAAAGAAGGCGGGTGTGATGGCAGAATTTTCAAAAGTAGTTTGTATATCTGTTGGATACTTATTTACAGTAAAAGAAGAAAATCACCTTCGAATCAAATCATTTTATGGAGACGAAGAAAAAGAATTGTTATCTGAATTTATACTTCTCTTGAACAAAGAGTTTAACTCAAAAGGACATCGGTTATGTGCCCATAACGGTAGGGAATTTGATTTTCCTTTTTTATCAAGAAGGATATTAATAAACGATTTAAAACTTCCAAAAATTTTAGATATTGCGGGTAAAAAACCATGGGAGTTAAATCATTTAGACACAATGGATTTGTGGAGGTTTGGAGATTACAAAAATTACACCTCTATAAAATTACTTTCAGAACTTTTTAATATACCAACACCAAAGGATGATATTGATGGAAGTCAAGTTTCTAGAGTATATTGGGAAGAAAAAGATTTGGAAAGAATAAAAATTTATTGTCAAAAAGACACTATTACTGTCGCGCAGTTACTTTTAAAATACAAAGGAGAAGACCTTATAAAAGAAGAAAACATTGAGTTTGTATAACTGAGAAAGAAAAACTATTTTTATACGCTTAAAATCTAAATATAATGGGAAAGAAATTATTGGAGTTTAAAAACTTGGTAACTGAGTTTAAAACTGAAGGAAAATCGGTAAAAGCGGTAAAGGGTGTTAGTTTCACATTAAACAAGGGTGAAACTATTGGAATTGTTGGAGAATCAGGTTCTGGTAAATCTGTTACTTCTCTATCGGCTATGAGATTAATTCCCAATCCTCCAGGAGAAATTACAGGCGGAGAAATTATTTTCCATAAAAATGATGGCTCAGAAATAGATTTACTGTCTATTTCAGAAGAAGAAATGAGATCATACAGGGGAAACGATATTGCAATGATTTTCCAAGAGCCAATGACCTCTTTAAATCCAGTGTTTACATGTGGAGATCAGGTAGTAGAAGCAATTATACTTCATCAAAAAGTAAGCAAAAAAGAAGCAAAAGAAATTACTATTAAATTATTTGAAGAGGTTCAGCTTCCTGATCCTGAAAGAATTTACTCAACTTACCCGCACCAAATTTCTGGAGGACAAAAACAAAGAGTAATGATCGCTATGGCCATGAGCTGTCAACCATCGGTGTTAATTGCAGACGAGCCAACTACTGCATTAGATGTAACAGTTCAAAAAACAATTTTGGAGCTGATGCAAAAACTTCAAAAGGAAAGAGACATGGGAATTATGTTTATTACACATGATTTAGGAGTTATTGCAGAACTAGCAGATAAGGTCGTAGTGATGTATAAAGGAGATATTGTGGAGCAAGGAAATGTTTGGGACATCTTTACTAATCCACAACACCCTTATACAAAAGGGTTATTAGCTTGTCGCCCTCCTTTAGACAAAAGATATACTTTCTTACCAACGGTCTCTGATTTCATGAAAGTAGATGAGAATGGTATTATTATTGATAACGGTATCTCCGTATCGGAATTTACAAAAGATTTAGCTATTCCAGATAGTGATAGAAAAGATAAACAAGAGAAATTATTTGCAAAAGAACCAATTTTACAGGTAACGAATTTAAAAACACATTTTGCTATTAGAAATGGATTTTTTGGGGGGGTTACGGGATATGTTAAAGCTGTAGATGATGTTACTTTTGATGTATATCCCGGAGAAACCCTAGGTCTCGTTGGAGAAAGTGGTTGTGGCAAAACAACTACTGGAAGAACTATTTTAAGGTTGGAGGAGCCTACTGATGGACAAATGATTTACAAGGGTAATGATATCGCTAAAATGAACGCGGAAGAATTAAGATCATTTCGTAAAGAAGTACAAATTATCTTTCAAGATCCATACTCTTCTTTAAATCCCAGGATGACTATTGGTAACGCAATAATGGAGCCTATGCAAGTTCATAGTATTTTAAAAAATGATGAGCAGAGAAAAAAGAGAGTGGAAGAACTTTTAGAACGAGTAAGTCTTGACCCCTCACATTTTTATAGATATCCACACGAATTTTCTGGAGGACAAAGGCAAAGAATTGGTATTGCTAGAGCTTTAGCAGTAAATCCTAAATTTATTATTTGTGATGAATCTGTTTCAGCATTAGATGTTTCGGTACAAGCTCAAGTTTTAAATTTGTTAAATGAGTTAAAGGAAGAATTTGGATTGACTTATATTTTCATATCTCACGACCTTTCTGTAGTAAAATATATGAGTGATAGAATGGTAGTAATGCAAGAGGGTAAGATTGAAGAAATGGGCGATGCGGATCAGATTTACAACAAACCAGAGACGCCTTACACTCAAAAATTGATTGATGCAATTCCAGAAGGAAAACTAGAAGATATTAAAAAACACCTAGAAGATAAGGGGGTTAAAGTAAGTTAAATTATGAAAAAAGTATTATTATTTTTGGTAGGATCAATAGACTTATTTTCATAGGTTATTATGAAAACCGCAATAATTGGTGGTGGAGCATCGGGTTTTTTTGCAGCAATAAACACAAAAGAAAATTTCCCAAACTCGGAAGTTTCTATTTTTGAGAAATCAAGCAAATTACTATCGAAAGTCTTAGTTTCTGGAGGGGGAAGATGTAATGTTACTAACTCCGAAAACTCTATTTCTAACTTTTCAAAATCTTATCCCAGAGGAGAGAATCATCTTAAAAAATTATTTGGTAGGTTCAATAATCAGAATACTATAGAGTGGTTTGAAAACAGAGGGGTCGAAATTGTTGCTGAAGAAGATGGAAGAATGTTTCCAAAATCAAATACATCCCAAACTATTTACGATTTGTTTATTTCTGAATCTAAAAACTTAGGGGTGAGGGTAAATCTAAAATCATCTGTAACTTCATTAATACAAGAGGGTGAAAAAATAAGTGTTCAAGTAAATGGACAGAAATTATTGTTTGATAAAGTAATAGTGTGTACAGGAGGTTCACCTAAATTAGAAGGTTTTGATTGGTTAAAAATATTAGACCATAAAATAGAGTCTCCAGTACCCTCTTTATTTACTTTTAATATTCCGAACGAAAAGATAACACAACTGATGGGACTTTCTGTTCCAAGTGCATTGGTATCAATTGAAGGAACAAAACTTAGAAGCACGGGTCCGTTATTAATAACCCATTGGGGATTCAGTGGTCCGGCAGTTTTAAAACTATCTTCCTTTGGAGCTAGAAATCTTTCTGATAAAAACTATAATTTTAGGATGGGTATATCTTGGTGTGGAGAAAATAATTTTGAAAAAGTAAAAGAGGAAATACAGAGTATAATCAATACCAATCAGAAGAAAAAACTATTTAAAATACGCCCATATAACTTTCCGAAAAGACTATGGTCTTATTTGCTAGAAAGGTCAGATTTATCAGCAGAGAAACCTTATTCGGAATTAGGAACAAAACAGTTAAATAAATTAGTCCAGATTATTTGTAATGATAGTTATGTAGTTAGTGGAAAAACTACTTATAAAGAAGAATTTGTCACATGTGGTGGCATTAATTTGGAAAGTATAAACTTTAAAACTATGGAGAGTAAACACATAAAAAACCTTTACTTTGCGGGAGAAATACTTGATATAGATGGCATAACAGGAGGTTTTAATTTTCAATCAGCTTGGACTACGGCTTTTATTGCCTCAAAACTAAATTAATGACCGAGGCAAAACTTACTAGAATAAATAAATTTCTTTCAGAAATTGGATACTGTTCCCGAAGGGCAGCAGACAAACTAATAGAGCAAGGAAGGGTAAAAATAAACGGAGAAGTTCCATTGATGGGAACAAAAATTTCTGATGTGGACGAAGTAAGTGTAAATGGAAAAATAGTACACAGGCCCAAAAAGAAAAAGATGGTCTATATCGCCTTTAATAAACCCAGGGGGATTGTTTGTACTACTGATCAGATAAGAGAGAAAGACAATATAATTGATTATATCAACTATCCCACAAGGATATTCCCTATTGGAAGACTAGACAAACCCTCAGAAGGATTAATTTTCCTAACTAATGATGGAGATATTGTAAACAAGATCTTAAGAGCTAGAAACAATCATGAAAAAGAGTATGAAGTTTGTGTTGACAAACCTGTAACAAAAGAATTTGTAGAGTCCATGCAAAATGGAGTTCCTATTTTAGAAACGATTACCAAAAAATGTAAAGTGAAACAAACAGGTAAAAAGACTTTTAAAATTATCTTAACCCAAGGTTTAAACCGTCAAATTCGTAGGATGTGCGAATATTTAGGTTACGAGGTAAAGAAGTTAAAAAGAGTCAGGATTATGAATATAAACTTAGATGTAAAATTAGGACAATATAGAGATTTTACACCTTCAGAGTTAAACACACTAAACCAACTCCTGACCAACTCTTCTAAAACTTTTGATAAGGATTTATAATTTTTCTACAACAATGTCCCACAAATTTTTACGAGCAATTAAGGAACAGATAGCTGTTTCTTCAACTTCCTTCCATTTCTTTTCATCCTCTTCACATAAATCAGAAATAAGCTGTAAAGCAAGCGGCCCGTGTTCTCCGCCATCTAATTCAATATGTCTTTCTAGATAGTACATAAACTTATCTAGTTTATTATCGGAATTATATTCCTCTACAATAGCGGTAAACATATCTGGGATTAAATCTT
>CEOV01130714.1_pt1 | contig 20375 bp, 11 predicted proteins | sample 530631 | NCBI WGS metagenome assembly CEOV01 (sample SAMEA2620756, study PRJEB7988) | marine metagenome | isolation source: saline water (ENVO:00002010), including
CAGTTAGTTAATCTTTCAGTAAAAGATGTGAATGAGTTAGCTAATATTTTAAAAGAAGAGTATGGTATCGAGCCTGCAGCAGCTGCTGTTGCAGTAGCAGGTCCAGCTGCTGGTGGAGGTGACGCTGGTGGTGAAGAAAAATCAGAGTTTGATGTTATACTTAAAGCAGCTGGTGGTTCTAAATTAGCAGTTGTTAAATTAGTGAAAGAATTAACAGGTAAAGGATTAAAAGATGCTAAGGAATTAGTTGATAGCGCTCCAACAACCGTTAAAGAAGCTTGCGCTAAAGATGAGGCAGAAGCTCTTAAAGCTCAGCTTGAAGAAGCTGGAGCTGAAGTAGAGCTTAAGTAGTATATTTTTTACATACGATAGGTTTAGATCTTATAGTAATATAAGGTCTAGACCCTTTCGTTTTTTATAGAACACTTTTTTTAACCTAAAAATTAGTAGCTTGTCAACAATAAATAACTCCCAAAGAACCAATTTTGCTTCCATTGAAAAACAGATGGATTATCCAGATTTTTTGGATATTCAGTTAGAGACGTTTAATGCTTTCTTTCAAACTGGTACAACAGTAGATGAAAGAAAAAAAGAAGGTTTATATAAAACCTTTTCTGAACTTTTTCCTATTACTGATGCAAGAAATAATTTTGTTTTAGAATTTATAGATTACACAATTGATCCCCCTAGATATACTATAGAAGAATGTATTCAGAGAGGTCTAACATATAAAGTACCATTAAAAGTAAAGTTGAAACTTTATTGTACAGATCCTGATCACGAGGATTTTGAAACTATAGTACAAGAGGTATATTTTGGTAATATTCCATTTATGACTCCTAAAGGAACATTTGTGGTAAATGGAGCCGAAAAGGTAGTAGTATCGCAATTACACAGATCTCCAGGTCTGTTTTTTGGACATAGTTTTCACTCTAATGGAACAAAATTATATTCTGCAAGAGTAATTCCTTTTAAGGGTTCTTGGATAGAATTTAATACTGATATCAATGATGTAATGTATGCTTATATTGATAGAAAGAAAAAGGTTCCTGTTACTACATTGTTAAGAGCGATTGGATATGAAAGTGATAGAGAGATATTACAGATTTTTGATTTAGCAGATGAAGTAAAGGTGTCAAAAAGCGGATTAAAAAGAGTAATTGGTAGAAAATTAGCTTCAAGAGTTTTAAAATCATGGGTGGAAGACTTTGTTGACGAAGATACTGGAGAATTAGTTTCTATCGAAAGAAATGAAGTTATTTTAGAAAGAGATATTGTTATTGAAAAAGACCATATAGATGATATTATTAATTCTGGATCTGCAGTAATCTTATTGCACAGAGAAGAATCAAATGGAGAACATGCAATTATTCATAATACTCTTCAAAAAGATCCTACTAACTCATTAAAGGAAGCGGTTGTATATATTTATAGACAATTAAGAAGTGCAGAACCTCCAGATGAGGCTACTGCTATTGGAGTTATTGATAAATTGTTCTTTTCAGACCAAAGATATAGTCTTGGAGCAGTAGGAAGACATAGAATTAATAATAGATTAAAGATTAATACCCCAGAAGATAAATATGTCCTTACAAATGAAGATATTATAGAGATTATAAAACAACTAATTGAACTTACAAATTCCAAGGTAGATGTTGATGATATCGATCACTTAAGCAATAGAAGAGTAAGAACAGTTGGAGATCAATTGTCAAATCAGTTCTATATTGGTTTAAATAGAATGGCTAGAACAATTAGAGATAGAATGAATGTTCGAGATAATGAGGTTTTTACTCCAACTGACTTAATAAATGCAAAAACATTATCTTCTGTAATAAATTCTTTCTTTGGAACTTCACAACTTTCTCAATTTATGGATCAAACTAACCCTCTTGCCGAAGTAACTCATAAAAGAAGGGTTTCTGCATTAGGACCGGGTGGCTTAACCAGAGAAAGAGCTGGATTTGAGGTAAGAGATGTTCACTATACACACTACGGAAGACTTTGTCCAATTGAAACTCCTGAAGGACCAAATATTGGACTTATATCTTCACTTTGTGTATATGCTAAAGTAAATGATCTAGGATTTATAGAAACCCCTTATAGAAAAGTAGAAGATGGAAAAGTAAATCTTAATGATGACCCCGTATATTTAAGTGCTGAACAAGAAGAGGATTTAACAATTGCTCAAGCTAATGCTCCAATTAAAAAAGATGGAAGTTTCCAAAATGACATAGTAAAAACAAGATTGGGTCACGATTATCCTGTAACCGAACCAGAGAATGTCGGTTTGATGGATGTTGCTCCTAATCAGATTGCTTCAATTGCTGCATCATTGATTCCATTCTTAGAGCATGATGATGCAAATAGAGCTTTAATGGGATCTAACATGATGCGTCAGGCAGTACCATTATTAAGAACAGACGCTCCTATTGTTGGAACTGGATTAGAGCCTCATGTAGCAAAAGATTCTAGAGCATTAATTAATTCAGAAGGTGAAGGAGTTGTAAAATATGTAGATGCTACTAAGATTACTATAAAGTATAAGAAATCTGAGGAAGAAAAATTAATAAGCTTTGATGAAGATGAGAAAACATATTTATTAACTAAATTCTTAAAAACAAATCAGAATACCTGTATGAATATTCGTCCTATTGTAAAAGTTGGAGATAAGGTGATAAAAGGTCAAGTTTTATGCGAAGGATACGCTACCCAAAATGGTGAGTTAGCCCTTGGTAGGAATCTAAAAGTAGCCTTCATGCCATGGAAGGGATATAATTTTGAGGATGCAATTGTTCTTTCAGAAAGAGTTGCTAGAGAAGATTTATTTACTTCATTACATATTGAGGAACATACTGTTTCTGTAAGAGAGACTAAAAGAGGAGCAGAGGAATTAACAGCTGATATCCCTAATGTAAGTGAGGAAGCTACAAAAGATTTAGATGAATTTGGGATGATTAGAGTAGGAGCTCATGTGAAAGCCGGTAATATTCTGATTGGTAAAATTACACCAAAAGGAGAGTCTGATCCTACACCAGAAGAGAAATTACTTAGAGCAATCTTTGGAGAAAAAGCAGGTGATGTAAAAGACGCTTCATTAAAAGCAAAGCCGTCACATGCTGGAGTTGTTATTGGTAAATCTCTTTTCTCAAAAACTATTAAGGATAGAAGAATGAAAGCTCAAGATAAAGAAGAGTTAGAGTCTATCGATAAAGATTTTGAGGTAGAATCATTAAAACTTAAGAAAGTCTTAGTAGATAAATTGTATCAATTAGTAGGAGGTAAATCTTCTCAAGGAATTAATAATGTTCTTGGAGAAGAAGTGATTTCTAAATCTGTAAAGTTTACTCAGAAAGTACTAATGCAAGTTGATTTCTTAAGTGTTGATCCTAATAAATGGACAACAAATAAAGATAATAACGAGATTATTATAAAGATTATCCAAAGTTATATAAGAAAATATAATGAGATTTTTGGAGATTACAGAAGAAAAAGATTCTCAATTACAATTGGAGATGAACTTCCAAGTGGAGTTTTACAACTAGCAACTGTTTATATTGCTAAGAAGAGAAAAGTTAAGGTAGGAGATAAGCTGGCTGGAAGACATGGAAATAAAGGTATTGTTGCTAGAATTGTTCGTGATGAAGATATGCCCTTCTTAGCAGATGGTACTCCAGTTGATATTGTTTTAAATCCATTAGGAGTTCCTTCTAGGATGAACTTAGGTCAGATTTATGAAACTATTTTAGGATGGGCAGGACATGAGTTAAATAAGAGATACTATACTCCTGTCTTTGATGGAGCATCCATGGATCAGATTAACATAGAATCGGATGCGGCTGGTATTCCAAGATTTGGTAAAACTTATTTATTTGATGGTGGTACAGGAGAGAGATTTGATCAGCCAGCTACTGTTGGTATTATTTATATGCTAAAGCTTGGTCACTTAATTGATGATAAAATGCATGCTAGATCAATTGGCCCATATTCTTTAATTACTCAACAGCCACTTGGAGGTAAGGCTCAGTTTGGAGGACAGAGACTTGGAGAGATGGAGGTTTGGGCTCTTGAAGGATATGGAGCTTCTAATATTTTACAAGAAATGATGACAATTAAATCAGATGATGTTATTGGTAGAGCAAAGGCTTATGAGTCTATTGTCAAAGGTAAGTCTTTACCATCAGCTGGAATTCCTGAGTCCTTTAATGTACTTTTACATGAGTTGAGAGGGCTCGGTCTTAAAGTTTCATTTGAATAATCTTTTAAAGGAAAAAAAATGATATATAATAACAGAAATAAAATAAAAAAGCAATCTTCAGACTATAGTACTTTAAAAGTTAGTTTATCTTCTCCAGAAGATATATTAGCAAAATCATTTGGAGAGGTCACAAAGCCTGAAACAATTAACTATAGAACATACAAACCCGAAAGAGATGGTTTGTTTTGTGAAAGAATTTTTGGACCTACAAAAGATTTTGAGTGTCATTGTGGGAAATACAAAAGGATCAGATATAGAGGCATTGTTTGTGATAGGTGTGGTGTTGAAGTAACTGAGAAAAAGGTTAGAAGAGAAAGAGTAGGACATATTAACTTAGTTGTTCCTGTTGCACATATATGGTATTTTAGAACTTTACCAAATAAGATTGGTTATCTTTTAGGTTTGCCTTCTAAAAAAATGGATCAAATTATCTATTATGAAAGATATGTAGTTATTCAAACAGTTGAAGGAGCATTAAATGAAGAAGGAAATCAAATTGAAGTTAATGATTTTATTACTGAAGAAGAATATTTAAATGTTTTAGAGAATTTAGACCCAACAAATCAACATTTATCTGATTCAGATGAAAATAAGTTCATTGCAAAGATGGGAGCTGAAGCCCTTATTGAAATGCTCAGTAGAGTTGATTTAATTTCTTTGTCTAATGAATTAAGACATAAAGCAAAACATGAGACTTCACAACAAAGAAAAACAGAGTCTTTAAAAAGATTACAAATTGTAGAGGCATTTAAAGAAGCTCAAACACATACAGAAAACAGGCCTGAGTGGATGGTCCTGAAGGTTCTGCCAGTAATTCCACCAGAACTAAGACCCTTAGTTCCTCTGGATGGAGGTAGATTTGCAACTTCTGATTTAAATGACTTGTACAGAAGAGTTATTATTAGAAATAACAGATTAAAGAGATTAATGGAAATTAATGCTCCTGAAGTAATTTTAAGAAATGAAAAAAGAATGCTCCAAGAAGCTGTTGATGCTTTATTAGATAATTCAAGAAAATCTGCAGCTATCAAAACGGATGGAAATAGACCATTAAAATCCTTATCAGATTCTTTAAAAGGAAAACAAGGGCGATTCCGTCAGAATTTACTTGGAAAAAGGGTAGATTATTCTGCAAGATCAGTAATTGTTGTAGGTCCTGAGTTAAAATTGCATGAATGTGGATTGCCTAAGGATATGGCTGCTGAATTATACAAGCCGTTTATTATTAGGAAACTTATTGAAAGAGGTATTGTAAAAACGGTTAAGTCTGGAAAGAGAATTATTGATAATAGAGAGCCGGTTGTATGGGATATATTAGAAAATGTAATGAAAGGACATCCTGTGTTATTAAATAGAGCTCCTACACTACACAGATTAGGTATTCAAGCATTTCAGCCTAAGATGATTGAAGGAAAAGCAATCCAACTTCATCCGTTAGCTTGTACTGCATTTAATGCTGATTTTGATGGAGATCAGATGGCTGTTCATTTGCCACTTGGTGAAGAAGCTATTTTAGAAGCACAGATATTAATGTTAGGTTCTCATAATATTTTGAATCCTGCAAACGGAGCTCCAATTACAGTTCCTTCACAGGACATGGTATTAGGTTTATATTATATGACAAAACCTAGAAAATCAACAGATGATTTCCCTGTAAAAGGAGAGTCTAAAAAATTCTATTCTTTAGAAGATGTTAAGATTGCATACAATGAAAAAGTAGTTGATCTTCATGCAATAATAAATGTAAGGGTTGACAATCCTGATGGAACAACTGAAATGAAAGAAACCACAGTTGGTAGAGTTTTATTTAACGAATTTGTTCCAAATGAAGTAGAATTTGTTGATCAACTTTTAACTAAAAAATCTTTGAGAGATATAATTGGAGGAATTCTAAAAGAATGTGGTGTTCCAAGAACAGTTCAATTCTTAGATGACATTAAAGATTTAGGATATAATATGGCATTTAAAGGAGGTTTATCATTTAACCTTGGAGATGTAATTGTACCAGAAGAGAAGATTGGATTACTTGAAGGAGCACATGCGAAAGTAGAGGAGGTAAAAAATAACTATAATATGGGATTCATTACAAATAATGAAAGATATAATCAAGTTATTGATATTTGGACTAATACAAATGCCAAACTTACGGATACGGTAATGAGAGATATGATTAATGATAACCAAGGATTTAATTCCGTTTACATGATGCTAGATTCTGGAGCAAGAGGATCTAAAGAACAAATTCGTCAGTTAGCAGGTATGAGGGGTCTTATGGCGAAACCAAAAAAATCAGGAGATCATGGAGAGTCTATTATTGAAAATCCAATTACCACTAATTTTAGTGAGGGCCTTTCAATTTTAGAGTATTTTATTTCAACTCACGGTGCTCGTAAGGGTCTTGCTGATACAGCTCTTAAAACAGCTGATGCGGGATATTTAACTAGAAGATTAGTTGATGTTGCAGCGGATGTAGTAGTACTTGAAGAAGATTGTCATACACTTAGAGGTTTAGTTGTTACAGCTCTAAAGAAAAATGAAGACATTGTAGAATCATTATATGATAGAATTGTAGGAAGGGTAAGTCTACATGATATTTACAATCCTAAAGATGATGTATTAATTTGTGAATCAGGATCAGAACTTACTGAGGAAATTTCTCAAAAGATAGTAGAAGCCGGAATAGAAGAGGTTGAAATCAGATCGGCATTGACTTGTGAAACAAAAAGAGGAATTTGTGCTAAATGTTATGGTAGAAGTCTATCTACTTCAAAGATGGTTCAGATAGGAGAGGCTGTTGGAGTAGTAGCGGCGCAATCTATTGGCGAACCAGGAACACAGCTTACTCTTAGAACCTTCCATGTTGGGGGTACTGCTTCTAGGTCAGCTGTTGACGCTAGTGTAATTATCAAAAAACCAGGTGTTATAATTATTGACGACTTGAGAACTATAAACACCAAGGATGAGGATGGTAATAATGTAGAATTGGTTATTTCAAGATCAGCTGAATTGAGAGTAATAGATCCTAAACTAGATGTAGTAATATCTACTCATAATATTCCATATGGTTCATCTATTTATATTAAAGAAGGAGAGGTGAAAAAAGGTGATATTATATGTGATTGGGATCCGTACAATGCTGTAATTGTTTCTGAGATTGATGGTATAACTGAATTTGATTATATAGAAGAAGGAGTTACTTATAGATTGGAACAAGATGATTTAACAGGATTTAAGCAAAAAGTAATTATAGATAGTAGAAATAGAAAACAATCCCCTACTATTGTTATTAAAGGTTCCAAGAAAGATGGAGAAAGATCTTACAGTATTCCTGTAGGTGCTCATGTTTCTTTAGATGATGGTCAGAAAATTAAGAAGGGTACTATTCTTTGTAAGATTCCAAGGACTATTGGTTCTTCTGGTGATATTACCGGAGGTCTTCCAAGAGTAACACAGTTATTTGAGGCAAGAAATCCTTCAAATCCTGCTATTGTTTCAGAAATTGATGGTATTGTATCTTTTGGTCCAAAAATTAAAAGAGGTAACAAAGAAATTATTATTACTTCTAAAGATGACCAGATTAAAAAATACTTAGTTCCATTAGCAAAGCATATATTAGTACAAGAAAACGATTTTGTTAGGGCTGGTTCTCCTCTTTGTGATGGTATCATCACTCCTAGAGATATACTTTCTATTAAAGGTATCAAGGCGGTACAAGAATATATTGTAAATGAGGTACAAGATGTGTATAGGTTACAAGGAGTAAAGATTAATGATAAACACTTTGAAGTTGTTGTCAGACAGATGATGAGAAAAGTGGAAGTAATAGATTCTGGAGATACAAATTTATTAGAGAAACAATTGGTTGATAAGCATGAATTTATGGAAGCTAATGATCAAATATTTGACAAAAAATATGTTGAAAATCCAGGAGATTCTCAAAAATTCCAAGCGGGTCAGTTAGTTTCTGTTCGTCAATTAAGAGAAGAGAACTCTAAATTAAAAAGAAAGGATATGAAATTAGTTGAGGTAGTGGATGCTACTCCTGCTGTTTCTACTCCAGTTCTACAGGGTATTACACGAGCTTCTTTACATACAGATAGTTGGGTTTCCGCAGCTTCTTTCCAGGAAACAACTAAAGTGCTTAATGAAGCGTCTATCAGAGCTAAGATAGATACTTTAAATGGTCTTAAGGAAAATGTAATTGTTGGTCATAAGATACCAGCTGGTACAGGACTTTTTAATAGTAAGGATTTGATTATAGGATCTCAAGAAGAAATGGAGAGACTTGAATCTTTAAATAGTGAAACTTCTTCTAAAGTGTTAGAATCTGTTAAATTTGATGAAACAGTAGATACTACTAAAGGAGATTAATATTATACTTATGTCTGAAGAAAATAAAAAAGAAGGATTAAACATTGAACTTGGAGAAGATGTTGCTGAAGGTACATATAGTAATTTGGCTATTATCAACCACTCACCTTCAGAGTTTATTGTCGATTTTATACAAATGATGCCGGGTGTACCGAAAGCAAAGGTAAAATCTAGAGTTATTTTAACACCACAGCACGCAAAAAGATTGATGCAAGCACTTACTGATAATATTACTAAGTATGAAGATCAATTTGGAGAGATTTCTGATGTTGATCCTAACAAAGGAATTCCTTTAAATTTTGGTGGTCCAACAGCACAGGCATAAGTACTCTATTTTTTTAAAACCATTCAAGAGTGGTTTTTTATTTTAAAATAATCCGTTTATATTTAATTCTCTTTGTATCTGCAATCTAATTCCATCATGGAATTCTCCTCCATTAAATAATCCCTTTTCTGTAATTAGTGGTAGGTAAATTTTCATGTTTCCTAAATTAAAAACACATCCACTACCAAAGGCAAATTCTCCTCCGTAACCAGCTTCTGCATATAGATTCATTAATCTATGTAGGTTGTAATCTACACTTAATGAAGTAAGTATGTTCTTTGATTGAATGTCAGTATAATGTTTTAATCCACCTTCCCTGATAAACATTTGTCTACTCAAATTTCCGTCATCTTCTCTAGAGAATGATCTTTCGTTAAAAGCATAGTCCATATTACCATTCCATGCAGACATTTGAATGTTGTAACTATCAATTTCAGAAAATATATTTCCAAGATAGAATCTTGAACTTAATCTTTTATTATTACTTAGGTCATAATTATAATAAATCTTTAAATGTAATTTATTAAAGTATTTTGAGGATTCGAAATCAAAATTTATATTATATGGGTTTAATGTTTTATTATTTGAGAAGGAATAACCTAATTCTATGTAATTTTCTTTTGTGTTTATTTTTGGGTATACAGAATTGTTATTCTGAGAAGGGACATATTCTTGCTTATTTATATAAATGTATTTTGCTGAAATTTTACTTTCTTTTTTGCTTCTTAAATTTCTTTCATTTAAAAATAGTTCTAATTTTGGAGACAGTTTTTTATATTCAAGATCCGCGGTGTAATTGAATTTTTCTGCTTCTATAGATAGTTTTGTTTTAGAAAAAAAGGAGGTGTGTGAGTATTTTGTTAGAGCTAAATTTCCTCTTCCAACTAACTGTTTGGTTCCAAGACTATACATTGGAGATAGTTTATAGTAGAATCCTCCTTTTGGAATGAATCTGTTATACAAACTTAACCCAATAGAATAGCTGTTATATTTATTCCAATTCAAATTTGGATGGTAAAATACTTGAGTCTTTTCAGGGTGATATAAACTACCAATAAGTTGAGGTTTAAGAGGTTCCCATTGTTTAAATATACCTTTAGTTTTATAAATATTATTTTTCCTGTTTGTTTCTGGCATTTCTCCAAAATAATCAATTCGAATGTGGTCATATCCACCATTGATATATGGTACTGTTTTTGAACCTTCAAAGCCATCAATCCAAACTTGTTCACTAATTACTCCATCAGTTACTCCACAAATCACTACTGGACCAGGAATATTTCCATTATTTTTTAAAGTGACATGTAGATTTTTAGGACCTTGCTTTATTTTAGAGACAGAGTAATCCAGTTGATTAGTTGTCGTGAGCATATTATTGAAGAACCAAGATAAATCTTTCTCAGTTTTTTCTTCAAATATTTTCTGTAAATCTTCTGGTTGTGGATGTTTAAACTTCCAAGTTTCGTAATATTCTTTCATACATATATCGAATAGATCTTGACCTAAATAAGAAGCTAAATAATCAAAACAAATCCCAGATTTCATGTATACAATTCCTCCATAATTCATAGATGTATAATCTGCAGATGGAAAGTCAATTGGTTGATCCTTTGCTGTCCAAGCTGCCATAAAATACATCAATTCTCCCATTATATTCTTATTAGTAACATTTTCAAGATTTAAAATTTTAACTATAGCTTTAGGAAGCTGATCAGTTAATTTTTCATTAGGATACTTTGTTTTCATGTACCTGTGTTCATAGTAAGAATTTATTCCTTCATCCATCCAAGCATGGTCCCGTTCATTGCTACCTAGAACTCCATAGAACCAATTGTGTCCAACTTCATGCATAATTACTGTTTCCAAAGCTCTTGCGGTGCCACTTTCTCCAATAACTGTAACATTAGGATATTCCATCCCGCCCCCAGCGGCTATAGTTCCATCTACAGCAGTACAATGGTTATATGGATAATCTCCATTCCAAAGAGAATAATAATATACAGCATCTCTCATATATTCTATAGATTCTTTCCACAAATGAGCCTCATTATTGGTAAACATAGTATATAGATCCACAATTCTTCCAGAATACGGTAATTCAACACTTCCTTTTAAAACATGATATCTTTTGTCTGCGAACCATCCAAAATCATGAATATTTTCTTGAACAAAGCGAATGGTTTTTGTTCTTTTATCTGATTTAGGAAAACTCATATCAGAACTAAATTTTGTAATAGTGTCTGTAATATTAGATAGTTCATCTAATCGTATTTTTTCTCCTTTATTTTGAAGATCTCCTGTGGATCCAACAGTATAATTTAATGGTAGAGTAATACTAACATTAAAGCTTCCAAATTCGGAATAGAATTCTCCTTGGCTTAAATAAGGCATGATATGCCAACCTTCTTTGTCGTATACTGCAGGTTTTGGATACCATTGAGTTATCATATACGATTGACCTACATGACCTAATCTTGAGAATTTTGCATTTGGTATTTTGACTTTAAATGGTGTTTTTATAACAATTGTTTCCCCCGCTCTTATAGGTTTGTTTAAGATTAATTTACAAATATCAATATGTTCTGGATGATATCTCCAATCCACTTTTTTACCATTGATAGTAAAGTTCAAATCAGTAATATATCCTCTTTCCTCTTCTGGAGCATTCCATAATTCTTTACTACCACCATCTAATTCATGTTTAGCAAGTGCAGTTGAATTATTTTTATATGCATTTGGCCAAATATGAAACCATAAAACATCTAAATCATTAGGAGAGTTATTTGTATATTCTATTGATTGTTCAGCTATTAGAGTATGGTTTTTGTCATTTAACCTAACATCTATTGTATGATTAACTTCTTGTTGGAAATATTCTTGAGCTGTAAGGTTAATCGATAAAATTAAAAGAAATGATAATATTGATTTTTTCATATAGATTAATTTATTAATAAATCATAAATTACAAAAAATCCAAAAATGACAGATGCAACTCCATTTGTTGTGAAGAATGCTAGATTAACTTTACTTAAATCATTTTCAGAAACTAGTGTATGTTGGTAGAAAAGTAGTGAAGAAAAAATAGTAAAACCTATCCAGTAGAATTCTTTGAAACTAAAATTATATCCAATAAACAATAATATACCTATTACAATTATGTGTAAGAATTGTGATATTTTCAATGCCTTTTTTTTTCCTAGTAACACAGGTATAGAATGAAGTTTTTGTTGTTTGTCAAATTCTTGATCTTGTAATGAGTAGATAATATCAAATCCTGCTACCCATAACAATACTGATATAGAAAATAATATTGGTAGAATATGAAAAGTTTCATTTATTGCAAGATAGGCTCCTATAGGGGATAGGGCGAGTCCTAATCCTAAAACTAAATGGCAAAGAGCTGTAAATTTTTTGGTGTAGCTGTATCCTAAAATAATTAAAAGAGCTAAAGGGGAAAGCTTAAAACAAATTGAATTTATAAAATAAGTAGTGACAATAAATAGAAAACAATTAATTACAACAAAAATAAGAGCATTCTTCGCTGATATTGTTCCATTTGGTATTTCTCTAGTAAGTGAGGTTCTTTTATTTTCCTTATCAATTTCTCTGTCTATATATCTGTTAAATGCCATAGCTGCAGAACGAGCAAATATCATGCATAAAATAACATATATAAAGACGCTCCAATTAATTGTTTTGTTAGATGAAGCTAAAAAAAAACCTATACATGCGAATGGAAGAGCAAAAATAGTATGACTAAATTTTATTAATGATAGATAGTGTTTCATTTTTTAATTATATGTTGTAGAATTTTTTGTTGTTTTCCATCTTCCTTCCAAATTTTTTAAATTTAAAAAATAAAAGGTCAAAACGAGTTTTATAATTGGCTTCAAATCTATTAAAAATAAACGACTGAAGCTAAATTTTAATTTACGATATTTGCCCGAAAATTTTAAAATTAAAATGAAAACAAAGGCGAATACACCCAAAGGGATGAGGGATTTCTCTCCTTTTGTGATGTTTCGGAGAAATTATATTTTTTCTGTATTGAAGGCTACATTCGAAAAATATAGTTTTTCTCCTATTGAAACACCTGCAATGGAAAATCTAGAAACCCTTACTGGAAAGTATGGAGATGAAGGAGATAGATTAATTTTTAAGGTTTTAAATTCAGGAGACTATTTGTCGAAAATATACTATTCTGAAGAGACAACTTCTCAATCTTTAACTAAAAAAATATCTAATAAGGCGTTGCGCTATGATTTGACGGTTCCTTTGGCTAGATACATAGTTGAAAATAGAAATGATATTACTTTCCCTTTTAAGAGATATCAGATGCAAAATGTTTGGAGAGCAGATAGACCACAAAAAGGAAGATATAGAGAGTTCTTTCAGTGTGATGCGGATGTTATTGGTACAGACTCCTTACTTTCTGAAATTGAGTTAGTCCAACTTTATGATGAGGTATTCAGTGATTTACAGATACCAAATATTACAATATATATTAATAATAGAAAAATATTAAGTGGAATGGTAGAATTAATGAATTCTACTAATTTATTTGGTGATATTGTTATTGCTTTAGATAAAATAGATAAAATTGGAATAGAAAAAGTAAAGGAAGAGATGTTCATCAAGGGAGTTTCTAAGGACTCACTTTTAATTTTAGATAAATTCCTTAGTGTAAATAATATGTCTGATTTAAAAGAGTTGTTAAATAACTCTGAAATAGGTAAAAAAGGAGTAGAAGAGTTAGATTTTGTATCTTCTAATATTGAGAAGTTAGGCTTAAAAACATCACAATTAAAATTTGATATAAAATTAGCAAGAGGGATAGATTATTATACTGGTTGTATCCTAGAAGTAAAACAAGATGATGTAAAGATAGGGTCGATAGGAGGAGGAGGAAGGTATGATGATTTAACTTCTATGTTTGGATTAAAAGATGTTTCTGGAACAGGAATTTCATTTGGAATCGATAGAATATATATTGTAATGAAAGAGTTAGGTCTTTTTCCTAAGGGTATTGATACTAATACAAAAGTATTGATTGCGAATTTTGGAAAAGAAGAGGAGATTTATTGTCTTAATATTTTGAAAGAATTACGAGATTCAGGAATTAGTTCTGAGTTATATCCTGATTCTTCTAAAATGAAAAAACAAATGAATTATGCCGATAAGAAAGGAGTAGAGTTTGTTATAATGATTGGAGAAAACGAATTGAAATCTGGAAAAATTAGTGTAAAACAGATGAGTACAGGAAATCAGAAAGAGACTACTGTTTCTGAGTTTATTAGAGAAATAACGTAGATGTCAAAAACATATAAAATAGGAGAAAATTTCATCTCAATTTCAGACATATCTAAAATTATTAACGAAGATATACAGATAGAGCTTTCTGATATATCAACTGAAAAAGTTATTTCTTGTAGAAAATATTTGGATAAAAAGATGGAAATCAATTCTGATCCAATATATGGAGTTAATACAGGATTTGGCTCTTTATGTAATCATAAAATATCAGAAGATAATTTAGAGCAATTGCAAAAAAATCTGATTGTTTCTCATGCTTGTGGAATTGGTGATGCAGTACCTAATGTTGTAGTTAAGATTATGATTTTACTAAAGATACAATCTCTTTCTTACGGACATTCTGCGGTACAGTTGGTTACATTAAATAGATTAATTGAAATGTTTAACAGAAATATTTTACCTGTAATCTACCAACAAGGTTCGTTAGGTGCTTCGGGAGATTTAGCTCCTCTAGCACACATGTCTTTAGTGTTGCTTGGAATGGGAGAAGTAAATGTCCTTAATGACAAAGGAAAGTATGTTAAAAAGCCTACTTCTCAAATCATGAAGGAGATGAATTGGGAGTCTATTAAATTAAAATCTAAGGAGGGTTTAGCTTTGTTAAATGGAACACAGTTTATGGGCGCTTATGGAGTTTGGTCTTTAATAAAATCTAAAAAAATATCTTATTTATCAGATATAATAGGTGCTATTTCCTTAGAAGCTTTTGATGGTAGAAATGAGTGTTTTGATGAATTAATTCATTCAATTAGGGGGCATAAAGGACAGATTAAAACTGCAGAAAATATAAGAGATTTACTAGAAGGCTCTGAAATTCAAAATCAAAAAAAAGAACATGTGCAAGATCCATATTCATTTAGGTGTATACCTCAAGTTCATGGAGCAACTAAAGATGTAATTTCGCATGTTGAGGGAGTTTTTACTACTGAAATAAATTCTGTTACAGATAATCCTACTGTTTTTCCAGAAGAGGATAAAATTATTTCTGGAGGAAATTTTCATGGTCAACCTTTAGCAATGTCTATGGATTATCTAGCTCTTTCTATCGCTGAACTTGGAAATATTTCAGAGAGAAGAACATATCAACTGATATCAGGTTTGAGGGGACTTCCTTTATTTTTAGTTGCGGAACCTGGATTAAATTCTGGTATGATGATTCCACAATATACTGCAGCAAGTATTGTTAGTCAGAATAAACAATTATGTGTTCCTGCTTCATCTGATTCGATAGTTTCTTCTAACGGACAAGAAGATCATGTAAGTATGGGAGCTAATTCTGGAACTAAACTTTATAAAGTAGTAGAAAATGTAGAAAGAATATTAGCAATTGAATTGATGAATGCGGTTCAAGCAATTACTTTTAGAAAATATACCTCTTCAGAATTTATTGAAAATTTTATAGATACCTACAGGCAGAAAGTTGCTTTCTTAAATAAGGACAGATTGTTATATCCTGATATTCAGAAATCAGTCGATTTTATACAATCTATAGATTTTTCAGACGATTTATTGTAATGTAATAATTTTACCTGTATTTTGTGTCCTATCAGAAGAATTTAAATATTGATTCGCTTCTTCTAATTTGTTAAATGGACCAATATATGTTTGGAATATTTCCTCTTTAGAATTTGATACTCCTGATAGTTGAAATACATTACAATCATATCCTTCATTAACAAATTGTTTAACTTCAAAATTTGCGTCACTTACAGATTCAAAAGAATTTAGCAATATAATATACTTCCCATTAAAATCCGATTGATAATAAACTATCTCTTCATTATCAAGAATTTCTTCTGCTACTTCTTTTATTTCATTAGATGAGAAAAAAGACTCTGAAATACCTGATCCGAACATAAATACATACATTCCATATCCTAATATACTTATTATAAAGAATATTATAAAGTATTTTAGTCTTGTACTCTTATTTTTAGGTTCTCTAGGTGTTGGTGAGATTGGGTCAATTTCATTCTCATTTACAAGATCTTCCTCAAATACAGGAGCGACATGTTTTTTGTTGTCAACTTTATCTTCTTTTTTTCTTTCTTTTTTTTCTTGAATTTGTGCTAATCTTTCTTGCAGAATTCTTAGTTTTTCTTCATTTGTTCTCTCGCTCATTGTAAATTTTATTAGAGTCGCAAATATAAATATTTATTTTATAGTTGATTCAATACAATTATCAAAAAGTTGTGTTAAAGAAATTCCTAGTTCTTTTGCCTGTTTAGGAATAATGCTTTCCTCAGATAAGCCAGGAATGGTGTTAATTTCAATAATATACGGCGTTTCATTCATAATAATGAAATCAACCCTACAGATCCCTTTTAGATTCATTTTTAGATATATCTTTTCAGTAATTTTTTTTATTTTAACTCTGATACTATCACTAATTCTAGCTGGTGTTATTTCTTCTGAAAGTCCATTGTATTTTGCATCAAAATCAAAGAAATCATTTTTACTTATAATTTCAGTAATTGGAAATGCCGTTATTTTATCATCTATTATACCAACACCACAACTAACTTCAATTCCATCAATAAATTGTTCGATTAACACAGTATTGTCGTGTAAAAGAGCATTTTGTATTGCGTCTGTGATTTCATCTTCAGTATATACTTTTGATACTCCAAAACTTGACCCTGCCTGATTTGGTTTTATAAAACATGGAAGTCCTATAGTTTCATTTATTTTCTTGTTTTCAATTTTATCCTCTTTTTTTACATGTAAAGACTTGGCACATCTAAAACCAAGTTGTGATAATTTTTGATTACATTTTAATTTGTTAAAAGTTAATGCAGACACCTTAGAATTGCAACTACTATATGGCAGATTTAAGTTGTCGAAATATAGTTGTAAATCTCCATTTTCTGCAGGTGGTCCGTGTAATGCCATAAAAACATAATCAAATCTTATTATAGATGAATTTAGTTCTAAAGTAAAATTTTTTTTATTTATATGAATGTGTTTGCCGTCGATTATTGCAGTCCACTTTCCATCCTTAATATGAACAATGGTCCCATTATATTTCTTTGAATTTAAATTGTTTAAAACTACTTGAGCACTTTGTAATGAGATCTCATATTCTGCTGAATCTCCTCCTGTTAAAACGGCTATTTCTTTCATCTTTAATTTAATAGTACAAATCTATAAATTATTATACTAATTTACATCTGATATTTTCTATATTTGTATTTCTTTTTAACACAAAATAGAAGATCTCTAATTATTGATTTAATCAAAGTCGCTATTATAAACGAAAAAGTATTGAAAAGAATATGTTTACTAAAATATTAATAAATATATATCAAAACTTAAAATCATTATTAAAAGTTGATGTGGTAAATTCTATACAGGAGGTAAAGCAGAATACTGTTTATCAAAGTTTTTTGAAAAATAAGCTTTTTTATTTTCATATTGTATTGGCTTGTGCTTCAACACTTATATTATTTTATTTTCTATTAATTTATTTGAATGTTTACACATTAAATGGTGAAGAGTTTGAATTAAAGAACTTTCAATCATTAACTATAGAGGAACTTCAAACAGAGATACAATCTTTAAATTTAGAATATATTATTACAGATTCAGTTTATACAGACTCAGTTCCAAGAGGTACTGTTTTTACACAAGATCCCTTGTCAGGAACATTTGTAAAGCCGGGAAGAAAGATTTATATTACTCTAAATTGTATTAATAGACAGAAGTTTACGCTTCCCAATATTTATAATAAATCAAAAAGACAATCTTTAAACCAACTAAAATCTTATTTTAAAATTGAATTTGAAAAGTCTGAAAAATATAGTGATATTTCTTCTGTAGTAACTAAAATGATGGTTGGAGATACAGAAGTTTTTCCAGGTCAAAAACTAATTGAAGGAACTACGATTAAACTATTTTTTGGAAGTGGTAGAGGAACAAGTAAAATTTTAGTTCCTAATTTAACTGGAATTTCTGTTGAAGATGCTTTTATAATGTTAGAAGTAAATAATCTTAAGTTAGGAGAAATTATTTGTGATGGAGAGATTACTGATACTTTAACTGCAATTATTAGTAATCAAAGACCGTTATTTGAAACAAAATTACAGTCAGGTGATATGGTTGATATAGTAATAAAACAATTTTTAGATACAATAAGTGAAACAGATTCAATATTTACAGAGTGAGTAGATTTTTAATATTTATAATATTCTTTTCTTTTAATTCTTTTTCACAAGAAATAAAGTCTAATTTACTGATTAATTCTCTATTAGAAAATAATAAGTATTATTCAATAATTAAATCAGAATCTGTATTGTCAGTTCCATTTATTGATGACTTTTCCTACAACTCAATTGTTCCAGATACAATTTTATGGAAAGACAATTCAGTGTTTGTAAATAAAAATTATGGGGTTAATCCGATAACAATCGGAGTAGCTACTTTTGATGGATTAAATAGTTTTGGAAGACCCTATGATTTGAGTTTAATAGGTACAGACTCTGAAAATGCTGATACCTTATGCTCTAGAAAAATCGATTTGTCTGATATAGACACTGCATATTTCATGTTTTTTTATCAAACACAAGGTTTAGGAAACGATCCTCAGTTAACTGATTCCTTAATTTTAGAATTTTCTTCTAATTCAGATAGTTTAGGCAATACTATTTGGAATACAATCTGGAAGAAAGAAGGCGGAATTTTATATGACTTTAAGAAATTTGTTTATGTTTTTACAGATAGTAGTTATTTAACTGATAAATTTCAATTCAGATTTAGGAATCTTGCTTCTGTTACAGGAAATTTTGATCATTGGAATATTGATTATGTAAAATTAGATGAGTATCAAAGTTCTGCAGACACTTCAAATTTAAATGATGTTTCATTTTTCAGAGAAACTCCTAAAATACTCAAAAGATATAGAGAAATGCCGTGGGTTCATTTTGTAAATGATGTTAGTCAAGAGATGAATGATTCTTTGGATGTCATTTTACGAAATAACACTCTTGATATTCAATCGATTGATTATAGGTATGATGTATTTAAGAATACAAATTTAGTATATCATTACCCAACTTTAGGAGGGAATAATTCTACTAGAAATGTTGATGTCCCTCCTTTTTTTTCTGGAGGACTTTACTCTTTCAACTCTCCTCCGGTGATGCTGGATAACCAGATGTTTCCTGTATCTTCATCAGATAGCGCAGAATTTACATTCAGAAACTCTATAAATACGCCTCCTGATGATTTCAAGAGGAATGATACAGTATCTCACCTACAGAGGTTTTATAGTCATTTTGCCTATGATGACGGAAGTGCTGAAGCTGCTTATGGTATTAATGTTCAGGGAGCAAAGTTAGCGTATGAGTTTAAGTTAAATAGACCTGATACATTAAGAATGGTACAATTTAAATTTGTAGAAATGCTTGATAATTTAGAAGGTAATAAATTTGCTTTGACTATTTGGAATAATAACAATGGAATCCCTGGTCAAGAATTATACAAAGATACAGTAGAGATCGAATATCATGATCGAGGGAAATTTAAAAACTATTATTTAAAAAAAGGAGTGGGGCTTGTGGGAACATTTTATGTGGGTTGGGAGCAAATCACAAACGATTTGTTAAATATTGGTTTAGATAAAAATTCTATATCTAATCAATATATGTTGTATAATGTAGGTGGAGGCTGGGTAAATTCTCAATTTCCAGGATCTTGGATGATTCGTCCAGTAGTAAATTTTACTGAAGCTTTAGTTAGTTCAATAATTAATAATAATGAATTAGAGTGCAAGATATATCCTAATCCATTTATGGAAAGTACTACTATTTACTTCTCAGAATTTAAGCAAAGAACAATATCTATAATGGACATATCGGGTAGAAGGTTAAAGACTATTAATTCTTTTAATATGCATGTTGATATTAAAGTAGATGATATGAAAAGTGGAATGTATTTTATACAAATATTTGATGGAGAAAATCAATCAATAAAAAAGATAATATTAAAATAAATATATGATAAGTTATATAGGAGGGAAAAGTAGAATGGCTAAATGGATTGGAGAATACATTCCAAACGATATTGAAACATATGTAGAAGTGTTTGGGGGAGCTTTTTGGGTATATGTTA
>CEOV01016226.1_pt1 | contig 20030 bp, 17 predicted proteins | sample 530631 | NCBI WGS metagenome assembly CEOV01 (sample SAMEA2620756, study PRJEB7988) | marine metagenome | isolation source: saline water (ENVO:00002010), including
ATTTTCATATTTTCATATGAAAATATATTACGAGTGAATTTGTCTTTTATCTACTGATAAAGCTGCTTCTTTAACAGCTTCAGAAAATGTTGGATGTGCATGACAAGTTCTAGCTATATCCTCTGAACTTGCGCCAAATTCCATTGCTATTGCCATTTCTGCTATAAGTTCACCTGCATGAGGTCCTATTAAATGAACTCCCAATACTTTATCAGAAGTTGCATCAGCTAAAATTTTTACAAATCCATCTGGCTCATCGATTGCTTTAGCTCTTGAATTAGCCATAAAAGGGAACTTTCCTACTTTATATTTTAAATTTTTTTTTATGAGCTGCTCTTCTGTCTCTCCAATTACAGCAACTTCAGGGGTTGTATAAATTACCCCAGGAATAATATTATAGTTTACATGACCAGATTGACCTGCAATTAATTCAGCTACAGCAATTCCTTCTTCTTCTGCTTTGTGAGCCAACATTGGTCCCTCTATAACATCTCCAATAGCATAAATATTTTTTATATTAGTCTGAAATTTTTTATTAACCTTAATTCTTTTCTTATCATCTAAATCGATTCCTAGTCCATCAAGATTCAAATTTTTTGTATAAGCTTTTCTTCCAACAGCAATTAGAACAACATCACAGTCTGTTGTATTTTTTTTTCCAGATTTATCTATAGTGCTAATATTAACACCATTTTTATTTTTTATTACTTTTTCAACTTTAGTACTTAAATGAAATTTTAGACCCTGTTTTTTTAAAATTTTCAAAAATTCACTTGAAATCTCTTTATCCATACCAGGAGTTATATGATCTAAAAATTCTATAACATGCACTTCTGAACCCAGTCTAGACCAAACAGATCCCATCTCTAAACCTATATATCCTCCACCAATAACAACGAGTTTTTTAGGTACAGTTTCAAGTGATAAGGCTCCTGTAGATGAAACTATTGTCTTTTCATCGAAGTCAACTCCAGGAATTGATACAGGTTCTGATCCAGTACTTATAATTATATTTTCACTTTCTATTTTTGTTTCTGAATTATCTGAACTTAAAATATTAATTTGAGTGCCCGATATTAGTTTTCCTGTTCCTTTGAAATAAGTAACTTTATTTTTTTTAAACAAAAATTCTACACCTTTGGTTAAAACCTTAACCGCTTTATCTTTATTCTGCATCATTTTTTGAAGATTTAACTTTACTTCTCCAACCTCAATTCCTATTTCAGAAAAATTTTTAGCTTTATGGAAGTTTTCTGAAAAATTAAGTAGGTTTTTAGATGGTATACAACCAATATTAAGACATGTACCTCCTAGAGTACCCCTTGACTCAATGCAAGCAGTCTTAAATCCAAGTTGGGCAAGTCTGATTGCACATACATAGCCACCCGGACCTCCTCCAATTACTACTGCTTGAAATTTTTCTACCATTTATAAGTCTAAAAATAATTTTCTTGGATCTTCAAGATTATCTTTTAAAGTTTTTAAAAAAGACACTGAGTCTTTTCCATCAATAATTCTATGATCATAAGAAAGCGCTAAATACATAACTGGTCTAATTTTAATTTCTCCATTAATTACCATCGGTCTTTCAATAATGTTGTGCATACCTAAAACTCCTGATTGTGGAGGGTTTAATATTGGTGTTGAAAGCATTGAACCATAAACACCTCCATTACTTATAGTAAAAGTACCACCCTGCAAATCTTCTATGGCTAAATTTCCATTTTTAGCTTTATCAGACATTTCTTTTATAGTTTTTTCAATTTCTGCAAATGATTTTTCGTCAGCATTTTTTATAACTGGAACAACTAAACCCTTTTCAGTACCAACCGCAAAACTTATATTATAATAATTTTTATAAATTATTTCATCACCTTCAATTTCAGCATTAATTGCTGGAAAAGATTTTAGAGCTAAAACACTTGCCTTTACAAAAAAAGACATAAAACCTAATTTGACTCCAAATCGACTTTGAAAATCGCTTTGATTATTTTTTCTCATTTCAATTATATTTCCCATATCAACTTCGTTAAATGTAGTAAGCATTGCAGCGTTTTCTTGTGCTTGTTTTAATCTTTTTGCGATAGTTTGTCTTAACCTGCTCATTCTAATTCTTTCTTCTTCACCAAATTTAATTTTTCTTTCTGAAGGCATAGGGTTTGTCCCCATTAAACTTATTAAATCACCCTTTAAAATTTGGCCTGATTTACCAGTTCCTTTGACTGTTTCAATTTTGATATTATTTTCCTCAACTATCTTTCGAACAGCAGGTGATAGTGTTTTATTTGTAGCATAGTTTTTTTGTGCTTTGTGTTCTTTTGTGAGTACTAAGGGCTTTTCTGAAATCTCATCATCAGTAGTTTTTATATCTTCAAAAATTTTTGGCTGATTAACTTTCTCTTTATCAAAGTTAATTACATTGTTAATTTGTTTCTCCTCTGGTTTTTGTTTAACAGCCTTATTTTCAGATTTAGTTATCTTTTGTTCTGTAGTTGAAATTTCCCCAAGTATTGCTCCAACCTCAACTGTATCACCATTTTTGAAGTTAACCTCACTTAAAACTCCATCATTAGGCGCTGGAACCTCTAAATTTACTTTGTCTGTTTCTAATTCAACAATTGGCTCATCAGCAACTATGCTATCACCTTTATTTTTAAGCCATTTAGAAACGGTTGCTTCTGTAATGCTTTCTCCTAAAACGGGTACTAAAATTTTTTCTGCCATTTTTAATTAAATATTTTATCAATAATTTCTTTTTGTTGAGCCAAATGTCTATTTGCATAACCAGTTGCAGGTGTAGCATCAGGACTTCTCCCAATATAAGAAATATATCTATTTTTAGCTTTAATATTATCTAATGTCCATTGTATATAATCTCTCACCGAAAACCATGCTCCCATATTTTTTGGCTCCTCTTGACACCAATAAAACTTAGCATTTTTTGCAAAAGGTTTGATTTCTTTAACAAGACTTTTAACTGGAAATGGATATAGCTGTTCTATTCTAAACAAAATAACATCATCTCTTTTTAGCTTTTCTCTAGCAACTAATAAATCAAAATATACTTTTCCAGAACAAAGAATAACTTTCTTAATTTCACTATCTTTTTTTAATTTAATAAATCCATTGCTTTTTGGGTCAATTGCATGATCCCACAATACTCTATGGAAAGAATTATTTTTACTAAAATCATCTATATTAGAAGTACAAAATTTATTTCTCAACAATGATTTAGGAGTCATTATTACCAAAGGTTTTCTAAATTCTCTGTGCATTTGTCTTCTAAGTGCATGAAAATAATTTGCAGGCGTAGTACAATTCATTACTTGCATATTGTCATTTGAACAAAGCTGTAAAAATCTCTCCAACCTTGCTGATGAATGTTCTGGTCCTTGTCCTTCATATCCATGTGGTAAGAGCATTACTAAACCAGAAGCTCGAGACCATTTCCTCTCACCAGAGGCTATAAACTGATCAATAATAACTTGAGCCCCATTTGCAAAATCACCAAATTGTGCTTCCCATAGAGTAAGAGTATTTGGTTCAACTAGACTGTATCCATATTCAAAACCCAAAACAGCTAACTCTGATAAAAAACTATCTACAACTTCAAATTTTTTTTGATTACCTGAAATGTTATTAAGCGGTATATATCTTGAATTATCAATTTGGTTTCTAAGTACAGAATGTCTTTGACTAAAAGTTCCTCTTCCAGAATCTTGTCCAACTAATCTGACTGGATATCCTTCTTCTAAAAGCGAACCAAATGCAAGTGTTTCGGCTGTTGACCAATCAATACCATCACCATTGTTCACAGTATCTTTTCTCGTTTTAAAAATTTTTAATATTGTTTTGTGTGCATTTATTTTTTCTGGGATAGAATGTACCTTATTAGATATATCTGTAAGATCTTTTGTTGAATATCCAGTGACTCCTCTTTTATCCTTTCCTTTTTTTGGTCTATATCTAGACCAAGTACCTTCAAACCATTCTATTTTTGGTTTATAATTTTTCGCATTTTTAAATTGATCCTCTAAAAGTTCTTTAAAATCTTTAATTTGAATGTTTAAGTTTTCTTGTGAAATTGTATTCTCCTTTACTAGTCTGTTACCATAAACTTTAACAGTAGAGGGGTGGTTTTTAATTTTTTTATACATTAAAGGTTGAGTAAAAGATGGTTCATCACCTTCATTATGACCAAATCTTCTATAACAAACTAAATCAATAACAACATCTCTATTAAATTTTAATCTAAATTCTGTTGCAATTCTTGCTGCGTACACTACAGCTTCTGGATCATCTCCATTAACATGAATAATTGGAGCATCAACCATTTTAGAAACATCTGAAGGATGTGGAGATGATCTTGCAAATCTTGGACTTGTTGTAAAACCAATTTGGTTATTTATAATAAAGTGAATTGTTCCTCCAGTATTATGTCCTGGCAATCCTGACATTGCAAAACACTCTGCAACTATACCTTGACCTGCAAAAGCAGCATCTCCATGTATCAATATTGGAATAACTTTTTTTCTTTCTTTGTCTCCATGAAAAAATTGCTTAGCACGTGTTTGTCCTAAAACAACTGGATTTACTGCTTCTAAATGTGAAGGGTTATCTGTAAGACTTACATGTACAGAATTTCCATCAAATTCACGATTTGATGATGCTCCCAAATGATATTTTACATCCCCAGCAGTGTCAGCTTCTGAAGAACTATTTATTTCTCCAGCAAATTCATTAAAGATTCTTTTATATGACTTTTGCAATACGTTGGCTAGAACGTTTAACCTTCCACGGTGAGACATCCCAATTTTAACTTCTTTAACAAAATTTTGACCACCTATTTTTATAATTTGTTCTAATGCAGGAATAAGACTTTCTCCTCCATCCAATCCAAATCTTTTTGTTCCAACATATTTTGTATGCAAAAATCTTTCAAATCCATCAGCTTGAATAAGTTTATTTAAGATCGCTTGTTTTCCATTGTTTGTAAATTGAAGGCTATTTTCATCTTTCTCCACTCGATCTCTAAACCATTTTCTTTCTATTGGATTTGAGATATGCATGTATTCGTAACCAATTTTTTCACAATATGTTTTTCTGAGAAATCCTAGTATTTCTTTTATAGTTGAATATTGTTTATTAATTACTCCATCTAAAAAAATTTTATTATTGTATTCTTCTTTTTTAAAACCATAACTATCTGGATGTAGTTCATCTAAATAATCTATTTCTCTCATTTCTAACGGATCAAGCTTTGCGATTAAGTGTCCTCTTTGTCTGTATGATCTAACCATTGATACAGCTCTTATAGATTGACCATTCATTTTGGATATTTCTTTTTCACTTATTGAATTATTTGTTTGATTTTTTTCAAAGCTTTGATTTTCATATTCAAGATTTTCTTGAATTTGAGTTAAATCTATTTTTGTTTTATTTGAGCCCCAAGAAGGACCATTTAGTTCTTTAGCAACTATACTTAAATCTTCTCCTATATCTTCAAAATATTTTTTCCAACTCTCAGGGATATTTTCATCTTGATTAATAAATTTTAAATACATTTCTTCAATAAAAGAACTATTGGTTTTTGATAGAAATGAAGTTTTTTGATATTCCAGATTTTTTGATGAGGACATTAAACTAAATATAATACTTAGGTAGTATTTTTCAATTATTCAATTTATTTAATAAGGTAATCCCTATTTCTGATGGTGATTTTGCAATTGTTATTCCAGATTCTTCCATTTTTTTTATTTTTTCCTCTGCACCACCTTTTCCACCTGATATTATTGCACCTGCATGACCCATTCTTCTTCCTGGAGGTGCCGTAACCCCAGCAATAAAACCCACCATCGGTTTTTTAATTTTATGATTTTTAATATATTCTGCTGCTTCTTCCTCAGCTAAACCACCAATTTCCCCAATCATTAATATTGATTTGGTCTCTTCATCATTTAAAAATAATTCTAAACAATCAATAAAGTTTGTTCCATTTATAGGATCACCCCCTATTCCGATGCACGTAGATTGTCCAAGGCCATTTTCAGTAGTCTGAAAAACAGCTTCATAAGTAAGGGTTCCAGATCTTGAAACAATCCCAACCGAACCTTTTTTGTGTATATTGCCAGGCATTATTCCAATTTTACATTCATCTGGTGTGATAATACCAGGGCAATTAGGGCCTATTAGTCTAGATTTAGATCCTTTTAATTTTTGTTTTACTTTGAGCATATCTAAAACTGGAATACCTTCAGTAATGCAAACTATTAATTCAATTGATGCATCGATTGCCTCAATTATTGCAGCAGCAGCAAATTTTGCAGGTACGTATATCATCGTAGCATTTGCATTGGTACTTTCCTTTGCTTCAATTACTGAATTAAACACAGGTTTCCCTAAATGCTCTTGCCCACCTTTTTTTGGGGTTACACCGCCAACTAAATTTGTACCATATTTTATTGCTTGTTCTGAATGAAATGTACCATGAGTTCCTGTAAAACCCTGACAAATTAGCCTTGTATTCTTATCTACTAAGATTGACATTATTTTATTGCCTCAACAATTTTTTTTGCTGCATCTGATAAATCTGTTGCTGATATGATTTTTAAATTAGAATTTTCTAAAATTTTTTTTCCTTCCTCAAATTTTGTACCTGCTAATCTTACAACTAATGGTACATTAATATTGATTTCATTTGCTGCATCTACAACACCTTGAGCAAGAATATCACATCTCATTATTCCACCAAAAATATTTATTAAAATACCTCTTACATTTTTATCAGATAATATAATTTTAAAAGCTGCAGATACTTTTTCTTTAGATGCGCCACCTCCGACATCTAAAAAATTTGCAGGCTCTTGTCCATAAAGTTTAATTATATCCATCGTTGCCATCGCAAGCCCAGCTCCATTTACCATACAACCTATATTTCCATCTAGTTTAATATAGGACAAATTATATTTGCTTGCTTCAATTTCTTTTTCCTCTTCCTCATTAAAGTCTCTCAAATTTAAAATCTCTGGATTTCTAAAAAGTGCATTATCATCAAAATTTATTTTTGCATCTAAACATAAAATTTTATTTTCTTTTGTTAAAATAAGTGGGTTAATTTCAATTAAACTTGCGTCATTTTCTATAAACAATTTATAAATTGATTTTACCAATTTTATAGCTTGATAATTTGCTTCAGAATCCAGTTTAAAGATTTTTACTATTTTTTCACAATCTATATCTGTAATTTCTTTTTGAAATTCTAATCTTGTAGTAGTTATTTTTTCTGGGTTATTTTTCGCTACCTCTTCAATATCCATCCCTCCTTGATCACTTGAAATAAATGCTATTTTTGAAGTTTCTCTATCTACAACACAAGAAAGATAAAACTCTTTTAATATATCTGAAGATTCTTCTACATAAATTCTTTTAACTTCCTTACCACCAGATCCTGTTTGAGCTGTAATTAACTTTGTTCCTAACAATTTTTCAGAAGCCGCTTTTAATTCATCGATAGAATTAACAATCTTTATACCACCTGCCTTACCCCTGCCACCTGCGTGAATTTGTGCTTTAAGAACATACCTTTTCGTTTTTAGATTTTTTACTTTCTCAACTATGTCAGAAACAGAAAATCCGTAAACACCATTTGGAACTGATGCTCCATATTTTTTTAAAATATTTTTAGCCTGATGTTCGTGAATATTCATTGCTTTACTTATGCTAACAAAGAAGGATCAATTTTTACAGCAGCTTCCCACAATTTTTTTACTGCCTCTATAGAATTTAAAAATTCCTTATTCTCTTTATCGTTTAGTTCAATTTCCTCAACTTTTTCAACTCCATTTTTTCCAATTACAACAGGTACTCCTGCAAATATATCTTTTATTCCATATTCACCACTTAAATAAGCTGCACATGGCAACAACTTTTTAGAATCATTTAAGTATGAAGATGCCATCTCTACTCCAGATGCTGCGGGAGCATAAAATGCAGATCCTTTTTCTAAAAATTTTACAATTTCAGCTCCACCATCTCTTGTTCTTTGGTTTATACTTTCAAGTTTTTCAGCACTAATTGTTCCTTGATTAACTAATTCTAAAAGTGGTTTGCCTGAAATTTTTGTAAATCTTGGCAATGGTACCATGGTATCACCATGACCACCCATCACCATAGCCTCAATTTCTTTAACTGGAACATCAAGTTCTCTAGATAAAAATAATTTAAATCTTGAAGAGTCTAAAATACCTGCCATTCCTACAACTTTATTTTTTGGAAGATTAGAATATTTCTGAAATGCCATAACCATAACATCTAAAGGATTAGTTATGCAAATTACAAACGCATTAGGGGCATTTTCTTTTATACCTTCTGCAACTTGTTTAATTATTTTGAGATTAATACCCAACAGATCATCTCGACTCATTCCTGGTTTTCTTGGCACTCCTGCTGTTACAATAATTACATCAGAATTTTTGATATCTTGATAATTATCTGAGCCTGAAATTTTAACATTAAATCCATCTACAGAAGAAGATTGCTCTATATCTAGAGCTTTTCCTTTTGCAATACCTTTTGCGACATCAAACAAAATAACTTCATTTGCTAATTCTTTTAATCCTATTAAATGAGCTAATGTTCCTCCAATTTGACCCGCACCAATTAATGCAATTTTTTTATTCATAAACGAAAATTACTATTATTGATAAATAAAAATTATTCAACTAAATTTTGAAATTAGTCATTACCCTCAACTAAATTTGAACAAATTAACATATCGTCAGAAATAAATGATCCTTTAAAATGTGATTTATTTTTTTTCCAATTTTTTTTGCCTTCAGCTATATATTCGTCGAACATTTCTTTTCTAATCTTCTCGGCTTCTTCCTGAGCAGTTTCTAATTTTTTTTGCTCATCAATAATCATTAATTCTATAGATTTAAATAAAAGATTATTCGATATTTCAATAAAATTTTTTGAGTTTAATTTATCAGTCTCTAAAAGAATTGCTGATGCATAAGTATAAACCGCACTGCACCTATTTAATAAATAAATTTGCGCTGATGCTTCATCAATACTTTTATTATCCAAGTATTCTTTTAATGAAACTTTAAAATTCGCAAAAGATAAATTAAAAAAAAATAGAAAAATTGATACCAAAAATATAATTTTTTTCATAATTGAATTTTATGGACCATAAGCAACTTGTGGTAACCATGTAACAATTTTTGGAAAATTAAAAACAATAGTAACTGCAATTAATTGTAAAACTACAAAAGGTATTATTCCTGTATAAATATTTTTAATGTTAACTCCCTCAGGTGCAACACCTTTCATATAAAATAATGCAAAACCAACCGGAGGAGTAATAAAAGAAGTTTGCAAAACAACTGCAAACATAACAATAAACCATACAAGGTCTACTCCAAGATCAACCATAACTGGAGCTAAAAATGGAAGAATGATCAAAGTAATTTCTATCCAATCAAGGAAAAATCCTAATATAAATGCTATTAATAAAACAACTATTACAACTCCATTAGTTCCAAAAGGTAAAGCTTTTAAAGCTCCTTCAATTAACTCATCTCCTCCAAGCCCTCTTAAAATAAGAGCAAACATAGTTGCACCTACAAATAAAGCAAAAATATAGGCTGTAGTTTGTGTTGTTTTACGGATTACATGTTTAAGATCCTCAAACGATAATCTACCTCTTAAAATAGCAAGCAAAGTTGCACCTAGTGCACCAACTCCAGACGCTTCTGTTGGAGTTGCAATACCCATAAAGATGCTTCCTAAAACTGCAACAATTAACAATGCAGGTGGAATAATTGATTTTAATACTCTAAAAATAATTTTTAAATTAATGTTTTCTGCATCTTTGGGGAGTGGGGCAACCTTTGGTTTTAAATAAGCATACCCTATAATAAAAATGGTATACAAAAGTCCCAAAAGAAGACCAGGAAAAACTGCACCCATGAATAAATCTCCCACAGATATTCTGACTTGATCTCCCATAATAACTAGCATGATGCTTGGTGGTATCAAAATACCAAGAGTTCCTGTGGCGCAAACTACTCCACATGCTAAGTCCTTGTTATAATTATTTTTAAGCATTAAAGGCACGCCTAAAATAGTCAAAAGAACAACTGCAGCTCCAATTATTCCGGTAGATGCAGCTAATAGAACCCCAATAAAAACAATCGCTATAGCTAATCCACCTCTGGTCTTTCCAAATAATTTGGAAAGGTCTGTCATTAAGTCTTCTGCAATACCAGATTTATCCATCATAATTCCCATAAAAATAAACATAGGTAAAGCAACCAAAACCCAATTGGCCATTACACCATAAAGTCTATAAACAACCATTGAGGCAAAACCCCAGTCAACTCCATAGAATGTGTCGAATAAACTATCAGATAACATTGATATAATGATAAAAAGTACACCTAATCCTCCCATGGTCCAAGCTACAGGAAAACCATAAAAAATTAATAGTATAAAACTAAAAAAGAGAGCGATTGCCATAGAATATTCTGTAAGAAGTTCCATTATGTTTTCTTCTCTAAACCATAACGTAGAGTAGCAACTACTCTAGAAATTCGTGAAATTCCAGCCATTAATAATAAAAAGAAACTTATTACTAAAAAACCTTTAACAAACCATCTTGCAGGTAATCCATTCGCTGATGTAGATCTTTCATTAGTTGTCCATGATAGTTCAAAGAAAGGTACTGAATAATATAATACTAAAATAATAAATGGTAAAAATAACAAAAGAATTCCAAAAAATTCAAACCAAAGTTTGGTCTTAAACTTTAGTCTATCACTTAAAACATCAACTCTAACATGCTGGTCGACAATATAAGTTGAAGATAATCCAACTAACCAACCAATGCAGTATAAATGCCATTGTAATTCCTCAAGCTCTATCATTCCACTTTTAAAAACATATCTTAGGACTACATTGAGAATTATAACTGCTACAAGAATTACCCATAACCAATTAAAAATCTCTCCAACCTTTAAAACAAAATTATCTATGGCTCTTGTAAATGGTAAATGTCTTAGTTGAAGTTTTCTATCAAGACCACTATTTATTTCTATATAATCTTTAGACATATAAAAATTCCTTTAAATTAATTCAAAAAGAAAAGCAGCCGGTTTAACCGGCTGCTTTGCACTTAAACTTAACTATAAACCTTAAAAGTATCAACTTAAATACTTAGAAGATTCTAGGTAAATAACCCCATTTTTGCCAAACATCGTACTCTTTCATGAAAGCTTTTTGAGACTCCCATACTCTTTTAAAGTCAGCGTCTTTTGCAGATTCTTGATCCATAACTCTAGCACTTACTTTTTGAAGTTCCCTTAATACACTTTCAGGCAATCTTGCAGCTGTTACACCTTTTGATGGAAAACTTTGAATTTGCTTACCTTGCAAAAATTCTCCAGTTGTAATAGCTCTCATAGTCGCTGCTGTACAAGCCATTTCAAACAATGCTTGGTCTGCAGGTCCCATTTTTTTCCATAAATCAAGATTTATCATGAAATGAGTTGATGTTGATACTTGGTGCCAACCTGGAAATAGGTTGTACTTAGTAATTTTATGAAAACCTAGAACTTCATCTATCGCAGGCATAGAGTATTCTGTTGCATCTAATGTTCCTTTTTCTAGAGCAGCAAAAATTTCTCCACCAGCCATCAGAGTTGCTGAAGCACCAATTTCATTTAATACCATTCCACCTAAACCAGAGAAACGAATTTTTAATCCTTTTAAATCCGCTAAACTAGTGATTGGTTTTCTATACCAACCTGCTGTTTCTGGTCCAATAGTACTACATAACAATACTTGAATATTGCTTTTGTTATATATTTCGTTAGCTAACTTAGAGCCTTCTCCTTCAAACCACCAAGCTGCATATTCCCAAGGCTCCATACCAAATGGAACAGCTGCAAATAAAACTGCTGCAGGAATTCTTCCTTGGTCATAAGCCATATAGTTATAAGCTGCTGGTAAATCACCTTTTGTAATTGAAGGTGAAATTTCTAAAGGTGGAAGAATTTTTCCAGGTTCATAAACCTTTAATTGGATTCTTCCATCAGTAGCTCTTTTTAAAGTATCTGATAAACGAGCAACTGGGTCTCCTAACGCAGGCCAACCAGTATTAAATGTAGATTGTACCTTCCATCTTATTTTATCTGCTGCACTAACTTGTTGAAGTGAAAATGTAATCATCAAAGCAAATACTGCACATAAACTAATAGATGTTTTTATTAGTTTTTTCATTTTTCCCCTCTCCTTTAAGAGTTGTTGTTTATTTGAGAAGAGCATTTCCAACTCTTTATATTAAAACGCTCTCCATGCTTCTCCGTAAAGATCAATCATTTCCTTCACAGATGGCACTCTTGGATTGAGGTTTGGTGCACCTGAAATTTCAGCATCAGTTGCCATATTTTCCAATTGTTCCTCAAAATTTTTTTTATCTATTCCAAATTTTTTCATTGATGGTACTTCAAAGTCTTTATTAATCTTATAAAGACCACTTAATAATTTTTTGCATGCAGTATCATCATCATCATCAACTGAAGAAAATTTTCCTGCTCTACTGCATTCTGCATATCGACTTTTGGCATGACCTAAAGAAAATTCAGTTATTGTTGGTAGCAACATTGCATTACTCAAACCATGAGGAACTTTAAAGTTACTTCCCAGAGGTCTACTCATACCATGAACTAAACATATTGAAGCATTTGAAAATGCTAAACCACCTAACGTTGCAGCTAACATTAATCCTTCTCTTGCCTTTATATCTTTTGGGTTTTTATCAACTGCATAAATGTTTTCAGTAACTAGCCTAATTGTATCTAAAGCCATTCTATCTGAGAATAAAGTTGCCTTCTTACTTACATATGCTTCGATACCATGAGTTAATGTGTCAATAGCGCTGTCAATTGTAAGTCTTTTGGGTTTTGATAGAGTTAATTCGTAATCTATTATTGAAACCATTGGTACAAAACCTTCGCCTCTGCATGATATTTTTTCAAGATTATTTGTTCTTGTATCTATAATTACTGAATGATGAGTAACTTCTGAACCTGTGCCTGCTGTAGTTGGAATAGCAATAATTGGTAAACCTTTTTTATCAAAGGTACCAGGTGGCTTATAATCTTGAATATCTCTACTATATTGAGATAGTACTGCTATTGCCTTAGCAGTATCAATTGGACTACCTCCACCAAAACCAATTACAGCGTCATTTTTATTTTTTTCTAAAACTTCAATACCTTTCAGTACTATTTTGTCAGTTGGATCGGGTATAGTATCTTCAAATATATCTGATTTTAATCCAGCTTTATTCAGAATATCTTGCAGTTTTTTTACATAACCAAACTGCACCATTTGTTTGTCTGTTACTATCAATAAAGAATTTATTGAACCTAAAATTTTTATAATTTCTGGAAGTTGACTTAGACTTCCTTTGCCAATTTGTAGATATCTTGGCACACACACTCTTACATTATCCCTAATACTCAAAGGGTACCCCCGCTATAAGTTAATCTTTAAGTTATAATTAAATTATATGTAAAAATCAGAGTCAATAGCGTATAATCCTTAAATGATAATAATTTTCTCATTTAAGCAATATGTTGAAAATAGAAATTAATTGATATAACTTTAAAAAAAATTAAAAAAATGGAAAACATTAGTCACTTTATTAACGGTAAGTTATTTTCAGATAAAAATTCTAGAAAAGGCAAAGTATTTAATCCAGCAACCGGAGAACAAATAGCTGAAGTTGAATTGGCTAGTAAAGAAACAGTAAAAATGGCAGTGGAAAACTCATTGCAAGCTTTTGCTAAATGGTCAAAAACAACACCAATAACTAGAGCAAGAATTTTTTCAAAATATAAAGATTTATTAGTTCAAAATATGAATGAATTAGCTGAACTTGTTTCAAAACAACATGGAAAAACAATTCCAGATGCAAAAGGATCAATTCAAAGAGGAATTGAGGTTGTTGAATATGTGACTGGTATTACATCTTCCCTAAAAGGTGAACACTCGTCAAATGTAGGAACTAATGTTGACTCACATACACTTCGTCAACCTTTAGGGGTTTGTGCTGGAATAACTCCTTTTAATTTCCCAGCAATGGTACCTATGTGGATGTTTCCGGTAGCTATTGCTTGTGGAAATACTTTTGTTCTTAAACCTTCCGAAAAAGATCCTAGTTGTCCATTAAAATTAGCAGAACTAGCAATAGAAGCTGGTTTTCCTCCTGGGGTATTAAATTGTGTGAATGGAGACAAAGAGTCTGTAGATGCTTTATTAGAGGATAAAGATGTGCAAGCAATTAGTTTTGTAGGCTCAACACCAATCGCAGAATATGTTTATCATACAGGAACAAAAAACAATAAAAGAATCCAAGCACTTGGAGGAGCAAAAAATCATATGGTTATAATGCCTGATGCAGATGTTGACAAAACTACAGATGCGATTATTGGCTCAGCTTTTGGATCTGCTGGTGAAAGATGTATGGCAATATCTGTTGCGGTATGTGTTGGAAAAGAAACAAATAATAAAATTAAAAAATCTCTATTAGAAAAAACATCAAAATTAAATGTTGGACCTTATACTGATGAAAAAACAGATTTTGGTCCTTTAAGTAGTGAAGCGCATTATAAAAAAGTCCTAGGATATATAGATAGTGGTGAGAAAGAGGGAGCTAAGTTATTATCTGATGGAAGAAATTTTAAAAAACAAGGCTATGAAAATGGTTATTTTGTTGGACCAACTATATTTGATGAGGTTAAACCTGAAATGAAAATATATAAAGAAGAAATATTTGGACCAGTTTTAAGTATGATGACAACTGAAAAATATGAAGATGCTTTAAAATTAGTTAATGATCATGAGCTTGGGAATGGAGCAGCAGTGTTTACTAAAAGTGGTAATATAGCAAAACATTTCACTGAAAATGCTAAAATTGGAATGATAGGAGTTAATGTGCCAATTCCTGTACCAGTCGCTTATCATAGTTTTGGGGGTTGGAAGCGATCACTTTTTGGAGATCACTCGATACATGGTCCAGATGGCGTAAGATTTTATACAAAACTTAAAACTGCTACTATTACCTGGAATGAAGATAATGCTGGGCCAGAATTTACTATTCCAGTTCTATCTTAAATTTAAAACATTTTATGAAATCTAGAACATCTCCTAGGAGAATACTTAATATAATGGAAGAGATCTTAACAGATCCAGATAACCTTACTGCTAAAAAAATCTCACAAAAATTAAAAATTCCTTTAGCAACTGTTTACCGTCAACTTGAAATTTTATGTGAGGAAAGGTTTTTAATCCAAAACGTTAATAAAACATTTATACCTGGTCCAAAAATAAGAGAAATTATTTTAAAAAGTTTACCATATGAGCCAAAATTTACGCTAAGAAGATCATTTTTGAGAAAGTTAACTGAGGATATACAAGAAACTGTTAGCTTATCAATGCCTATTGGAACAAAATTAGTTTATTTCGATAGAATTCAATTTCACTGGCCTATGCAACTTAATTTGGATGCTGGAGATCATCTACCCTTGCACGCCTCAGCATCTGGAAAACTTTATTTGTCATCTCTTGAAAACAGTAATGCTATCCAAATTTTTAAAAATATAAAAACGCCAAAGTCAGCAAAAAATACAATTACAGATGTTTCTCAATTCAAAAGAGAATTAAATAAAATTAAGAAACAGGGGTATGCATTTGATAATGAAGAGTGGTTTAATGGCATGGTTGGTTTATCTGTGCCTATAACAAATAATAATTCTCTATATTTTTGTTTATCAACCCATACCGCCAAAAGTAGAAAAAATATTGAAGATTTAAAAAAAATCTTACCTCTTATGCTCAATGCAGCGGGAAATCTTAAGAAAATTCTTTTTAAGGAATAATAATTAAGCTGTTACAAGCATTTTTTTTATTTCTGCTATAGCTTTTGCTGGATTCAAACCTTTTGGACAGGCATTTGTACAATTCATAATCGTATGACATCTATAAAGCTTCAATTCATCTGCAACTTTTTTCAATCTTTCTTGTCTATCCTCATCTCTAGAGTCAATTATCCATCTGTAAGCCTGTAAAAGTACCGCTGGACCTAAATATTTTTCACCATTCCACCAGTAACTTGGACAAGATGTCGAGCAACAAGCACACATTATACATTCATACAAACCATCTAATTTAGATCTATCTTCCCTTGACTGTAAATTTTCTTTTTCATTTTTATTATTTGTATTTTTCAACCATGGTTGAATAGACTCATATTGTTTGTAAAGGGTGCTTAGGTCTCCAATTAAATCTTTAAGAACTTTTAAATGAGGAAGTGGATAAATGTTTATATCTCCTTTAATTTCATCATGCGGTTTAGTACATGCTAATCCATTTTTACCATCCATATTCATAGCACACGATCCACAAACTCCATGAGCACATGATCTCCTATAAGCTATCGATGGATCAATTTCATTCTTTATTTTATTTAACAAATCTAATACCTTTGATGGACAATTATCCATATCTACTTCGTATGTATCAATTCTTGGATTTTCACCTGTAGATGGATCCCATCTATAAATATTTACTTTTCTTAAGTTTTTTGATCCAGTTTTATCTTTATAATATTTACCTTTTTGAACTTTCGAGTTTTGAGGTAAATTTATTTGGACCATTAATAAACCCTTTCTTGTGGTGGAAAATACTGTACATCAGTCGATAGAGTAGATTTATGAACAGGTCTGTAATCTATTTTGGTATTTAAACCATCGCACCATGATAAAGTATGTTGCATAAATTTCTCATCATTTCTTTTTGGAAAATCTTCTCTCGCGTGAGCTCCTCTGCTTTCTTTTCTATGATAAGCTGAGTCCATAGTTGTAATTGCCTGCCTAATTAAATTATCAAATTCTAATGTCTCAACTAAATCAGTATTAAAAATTAAAGATTTATCTTTCACTGAAATATTATCCATACCTTCAAAAGGTTTTCTAATTTCTGCAACTCCTTCTTTTAAAGTCTTTTCAGTTCTAAATACAGCACATTTAGACTGCATCGTTTTTTGCATGTTCAATCTAAGTTCTGATGTATTATTACTTCCATCAGCATGTCTTAACTTATCAAATCTCTCAAGGCATTTATCTGTTTCTGATTTTGGAATTTCTTCGTGTGGCATACCTGGTTTAATTAGCTCAGCAGCTCTTTTTGCTGCTGCCCTTCCAAATACTACTAGATCAATTAAAGAATTAGAACCTAGTCTATTTGCACCATGGACTGAAACACATGCCGCTTCTCCTATTGCCATCAATCCAGGAACAGTTTTTTCAGAACCATTTAAAGTTAGAACTTCAGCTTTATAATTTGTAGGAATTCCTCCCATGTTATAATGAACTGTTGGAACAACTGGTATTGGCTCTTTTGTAACATCAACATTTGCAAACAGTCTAGACGATTCTGCAATTCCTGGAAGACGTTCTTCAATTACATTGGGGTCTAAATGATTTAAATGTAAATGAACATGATCTTTCTCTTTTCCTACCCCTCTTCCTTCATTTATTTCAATTGCTATAGATCTACTTACCACATCTCTTGATGCTAGGTCTTTTGCCTTTGGTGCATATCTTTCCATAAATCTTTCACCTTTTGAATTTAATAAATATCCACCTTCTCCTCTGACTCCTTCTGAAATTAGAGTACCATGTCCATAAATTCCAGTTGGATGAAATTGAACAAACTCCATATCTTGCAAAGGTAATCCAGCCCTAAGTACCATTGCATTACCATCACCTGTACAAGTATGAGCAGATGTTGCTGAGTAATAAACCTTACCATAACCACCTGTTGCAATGATTGTTATATGAGATCGAAATCTGTGTATTGTTCCATCATTTAAATTCCAGGCAATTAATCCTTTACACTGCCCATCTTTCATTAGTAAATCTAAAGCAAAGTACTCTATAAAAAATTCAGTATTATGTTTTAAAGCTTGACCGTACAAAGTATGTAAAATTGCATGACCAGTTCTGTCAGCTGCAGCACAAGTTCTTTGGACTGGCTCATTACCATAATTTTTTGTCATGCCTCCGAAGGGTCTTTGATAAATTTTTCCGTCCTCTGTTCTGCTGAATGGGACTCCATATTTTTCAAGCTCTAAAACTGCTCTTGGAGCCTCTTTACACAAATATTCTATACAATCTTGGTCTCCTAGCCAATCAGATCCTTTAACTGTATCATACATATGCCAACGCCAATCATCTTCACCCATATTTCCTAATGCTGCAGAAATTCCCCCTTGCGCAGCTGAGGTATGGCTCCTAGTTGGAAATACTTTTGAAATACAAGCTGTCTTTAAACCTGCCTCACTTAAACCAACTGCTGCTCTTAAACCTGATCCTCCTGCGCCAAGAACAACAACATCATATTCATGATCTATAATTTTATAAGAAGTCATTTATAAGCTAAGTAATGTAATTATTGTTATTAAAGGTAATACTATAGCAGATAAATACAATGATTTATTTGCGACATTTTTTATTTTTTCATCCTTTATATAGTCCTCAAAAACTTCACTTATACTTAATGCAGAAAAAAAATAAGCAAATACAAGCAATAAACTAAAAAGAAATTTAGATGGCTGAGAGGTGAAAAAACGGTAAACATCTTGATAATCATTATCATAAATGGATACTAAATTTATAATGAACCAAATCATTAATGGAACCAAAATTATAGAACTTAATTTCATAAATAACCATTTTCTTGTAGTTCTATTCATTTAAATTAAGTTCCTTCCTAAAATAAAAATCAAAACTGTAAATATTATTGATCCCAAAATAACAAGTGAACCAGTTATATTTGCAATCTTTAAATCAAAACCTAATCCATAATCCATAAACAAATGTCTTATTTCACTTAAAATTTGAAAGCTAAAAGACCAAGTTAGTCCTAGAATTACAAATTTTCCATAAATTGAGTTTAAAAAAGTATTTAATATTTGATATGAACTTTCTCCTGATAATAAATAAATTACCCAAAAACAAATAATTGTAATACCAACAATATTTATTATTCCTGTAATTCTATGGCAAATAGATACCAGGGATGAAATATGCCAATTATAAACCTGGATATGGGGCGATAGTGGATTATTATTTTTCATAAAAATTTTCTTTTAATAGGCTTTCAGCTATCTCTACTGCATTTAATGCAGCACCTTTGAGAAGATTGTCTGATACTATCCACATATTAATTGTGTTTGGTTGAGAATTATCCTCTCGTATTCTTGAAATAAATGTTTCATATTTATTTTCAGCTTCAACAGGTGTTATATATCCTCCATCAATTTTTTCATCTATAACTTTACATCCTGGTGAAGATGATAGTACATTTCTTATTTCATCTAAGTTATATTTTTTATTAAATTCTACATTGATGCTTATTGAATGAGAAACTAAAACTGGAATTCTCACACAAGTAGAAGTAACATTAATTTTTTTATCTAATATCTTTTTTATTTCATCATGATTCTTTTGTTCTTCTTTAGTTGAACCATTTTCTAAAAAAGTATCTATATGTGGTATAGCATTAAAAGCTATTTGCTTTGTAAAGTTTTTTGAATTTATCTCTTTATCGTCTAAAAAATCTTTTGTTTGTGAAATTAGTTCATCCATAGCTTCTTTTCCCGCACCTGATACAGATTGATAAGTAGATGCAACAATTCTTTTTACACTATACAAATCATGTAGAGGTTTTAATGCTACAACAATTGGGATAACTGAACAATTAGCATTGGCGATAATGTTTTTATGTTTTACATGAGCCAATTCTTTTGAGTTCACTTCAGGTACCACAAGAGGAATTTGCGGATCTTTTCTAAAAAATTTTGAATTATCAATTACAATTGTTTTCTCTGCAGCAATTGGTGCCCATTTTTCAGCAATAGCACTTCCAGCAGCAAAGAATGCCAATTTTACTTTTGAAAA
>CEOV01003273.1_pt1 | contig 19755 bp, 18 predicted proteins | sample 530631 | NCBI WGS metagenome assembly CEOV01 (sample SAMEA2620756, study PRJEB7988) | marine metagenome | isolation source: saline water (ENVO:00002010), including
CCATTATTACCAGAAACATTTGAATCGGATATTCAAATATTTAGTGATGTATATGAAGAATATAAATCTGAAATACTAAATTAACAATAAACCAAAACAGGTTTAACTCATAATTAAGTCGCTAGTTTATGGATAGTAAGCCATTTTCAGCGCCAGCATCGTCCACAGATTCAAAACCAGAGACTAGCGGAGTTACTGAAATTAAACCTCCTGCAACTGTGATTGTGAACTCAACACCTAACAATGAATACCAAACCCCACAGAATTCTATATTAAATTCTACAAATCCAGCAGTTCAAACAATTAACGTATCTCAACCAGGCGGCGGGGGTAAAACTGTATCAAATGTATTTTTGATAATTGGGGCAGTAGTAATCATTATTGGATTTTTATTTATCGGCCTTGGAGCAGCTTCATTCCCAGATTTTTCTGAGGTTAAAGATGCAAAAGTAGACCTAGTAAATCCTCTTCTTGAAGATACAATTGTATTTACAAGTGATGGAGAGACAACAAATGAAACGTTTGAATTTAGTACAGATGTTTGGTACAATGTTCGAGCTGCACAAGGAATTACTATTAATTCGATTTCAATTTTAGATGAAAACAATAATACCTTATTTTCTGAAAGTGAGTGCCAGGATTCAAATTTAGGTGACGAGGTGAATGATTGTAAGGATTATGCAAGTTATGATATTGGAAATCTAGATTGGGCGCGCCAGCAATCAACATCAGGTTTAGTAAATGCTACGATTAATATTAATGCTACTGGAGAAGTAACCATTCACAATCTAGATTGGGACGAATTCTGGGTTCCTTTAGGCGTAGCATTGGAAGACATTGACGCCCAATATTATGGCGGGCCCATTGTAATGATCATGCTTGGAGGTTGTGCAAGCTGTTGTGTAGCCCCTATAGGATTCTTAGTGGGTTTAGTTACCAGATTTGCATAATTATTCAAAATTAAGCACAATTTGTCCACTAGAATCGAATTCCAACACGGGTTTAAAACCTTCATAATTGGTATTTTCTAAGGCCTGTTTAATATTATTTAGAATATCGGGAGATAACTTGAAGAAAAATCCTTGATTTGTTTCAATTAAACTTAGTTTTTCTAAATCCTCCTCCACACTTGATTTTGTAACAGGTTCTGGAATATTTTCGTCTTCAGTAATTGCTTCCTCAATTTCCTTATTTAACAAAGGCTGTAGGACTTTTTCCTCTACAACTTCTTCGACAACTTCTTCGACAACCTCTTCGACAACCTCTTCGACAACCTCCTCAGTAACAGGTTCTGGAATACTTTCTTCTTCAGTAATTGGTGGAGGAATTAGTGTAGCAGGGGCCTCAACCATTTGTTCACCAACATATACATCACCATCTTCTCCAAATCTTTGCATATACATCATACCAAATCCAAACGCAACAATTCCCAAACCAAGCCAAGTTACCGCTTCATATAACGGATCATTAATTGTTGTTGAAAGCATGAATATCGCTATTAAAGAGCCGAAACCACCAAGACCCCTTCTCCAAGCAGAATCTGTCTCTTCTTGGAAACCTTGTATTGCAACTGTACACAAATAAGCAGCAATCATTCCATACATCAGCGAATCTAAATCGGCTGTTTCCATAATCCAAACTATTCCTGTAATGATGTAAAATATTGAAATCATACCCAATCGATCTAACCAATCAAAGTATGTACCCTCATTCTCGAATTCAAAAGTTTCCCAATTCCATGCAATTTCAGATTTACTGGATACATAGGTCATTATGGCCCCTTCTCCAATTAATATAATTCCTACAATAATATTTTGAATTGTTTCCCATCTTGTATCATCTATTTGTTCAATAAAGTTCCATAGAGCAAAAGCATGTAATAGTGGCATTAGCAAAGCCAAATCCTTTTGTCCATTCTTTTGAACCTCCCAAGTAATCCATATTGCACCAAAAATAGTTCCAATTCCAAACAAAGCATCCCAACTTAGAAGCAAACCCCCGAGAGTCCAATATTGTAAATTTGTAATTAATTGTTTTCTACCCGCAATTGAATCTAAATTAGGAATACTAATGTCAAATAATTCATATCCTGTTTTATCGTTTTCATCTTCGTTACCTTCCTTAGCCCATTTGTATAATAATCCACTTCTTGCCAAATAATGTAAAGTTAAACTGAAAATACCCATCCAAAATAAACTATAAGATATTAATTCACCCTCAGTTAATTCAGAAAAATTACTATCTAAGGTTAATGCAGTAAGTAGCGAAAATAACATTGCCGCAGGTGCATAAGGAATAAAGAATAACTTCCCAGTAAATATATTTTGAAATGTCATGGCAATTGTAATAGTAAATAATGCCCAAGAAGCTTCAGGTAACATACCCCAAACACCAACCGCTAACCAAATAGTAGCTGCAACAACAGGCATCTCTCTAACTCCTTGTTCTATCAATCCCCTTCTTTCATCGATCATTGATTTAATTAAAATTGAACTAGCAGTAATTGTAATAATAATACAAGATAGCCTTGGCATACCCAAGATAATAATTTCAGAGAAATCATAATTAGAGAAGTTTAAATCAATCAAAATAGAACCAATTAAATCAGTTGAACCCATCATATTATCTTCAGCTGCCACTAAAATAATTGGCGCAACACACATAACGAAGAAATGACGATATTTTATAGCATTGAAAATAACAATTCCGTAGAGAATAAACAATGCTAAACCTCCACTAGCATCCATAAGTGCGAGTACTAATAGACCCAAATATGCGAATTTATCAGCGTTGTAAGAAAGCCCTTCTTTATTCTCTTGATTAAATCCTTTTCTTAGTATTATTATTGTTATAATTAAAGGACCTAAAATCAAAAATAAATCGAAGATAATAGTACTAAGTAGTACCTCTCCAAGTCTAGCCAATTCAATTAATGGTTCACCAGTGTTTTCAGCATAATTACGATATTTTGTGTTAAGGTGATTTAACTCTTCAGATATTGGAAATGCAATTAATACCATTATCCAACTTGCCAAAGCTCTTTCTATGGATGAAACACCCTCTCTATCAATAATTTCCCAGAGTAAGATACCAATTGGGATTATCATTAATGAAACCCAAAAAACCTCATTTCCAGCATATTGGTTATATAATCCGTAAGCAATTGAAATTGATAATAATATCAGAGGCCCAATTAAAGACACTCGTCCAATACTCCCCCATCCCATATTAATCCAATGAGCATCATCATCTTCTGCTATATTGTGGAGTGTCCAAGTCCCATCATTCATATCATAAGCAGGAACGCTTTTTTGTCCAGCGTCGGTGAGCCAGTAGAAAAAATGTCCAAGATCTAATTCTGTTTTTCTAAATCTAAGTGTGCTTGCCCAAATTAATATTGCCAACAGACCTACGCTCGGATCTAATCCATTAAAGAGAGAACTAATACTATCTGGAAGAGGTAGGATCAACCTTTCAGCTAGGGCTAAAACAATAGTTAAAAACAAAGCAACCAAGAGTGCAGCACTACTTTCTAAACGGTCTTTAATTTCGTTAGAAATGGAAGCCTTATACATCATTCTCCAAGAACTACCTATGACATACAGTACCAGTAGCCATGAGATAAGTACATCACCATTAATTAAAATTGAATCAGATAAAATGATTAGACCAACACCCGTAAAATGTGCCCAGTTCTTCAAAACCCCGAAGTTTCGAGAGAACTCACCAATTCCAATCAGTCCAACAACAATTATTATTTTGGGCAGTGGATCAATATAATCAGCATCATTCCAAACATTCAGCGAGTCTTGAATAAAAAAGGAAGTCGCTGCAGCAACGAAAGTTGCATTTGCAACCCAACTTCTAGTCGCTTTGGCAATAATAAACATGTATGGTAATGCCAATAGAGTAATTCCCCATGCTAAAATACTGGAACCTGGAGTTAATATCCAAATACTACCAGCTAGCCCAATTGGCATCCAAGGAATTCTCTGTTTATGTACAGCAGGAAAATAAGCAAATAATAGTGTAATCCAAAGAACACTTTCTAAATTTACATAAATTGCAAGATCATCAAGCATAGATTCTCTTAATGGTCCTAAAATCAAATTTAAATCCTCACTTCTTGTAATTATTATAGCTAGTAAAACTTCTCCAATTAAGAATAAAGACGTCAATTGCATGAGATCTTTTCTTACTCGTTCATCTGCTGCCAAGATACCCTGCCCGATTACTATGAAAACCAATAATGAGAGCGCACCCCCAACACCGTCTGCTGGAGCATTTTCATTGAGAATTTCATAAATTAAAGGAATTATTCCTGCAACTACAGCTACAATTGAAAAGATAAGACTATTATTAGATTCCAAGGCAAGCCACATAGATAATATTCCAAAACCAACTATTGCGATACCTAATTCCCAAGAAACAACATCCCCAGACCAAGAAAGCCAAGCCCCTACACCTGCAACGAGCAATGCTAACGGAGTAAATGTGATAATAGCCCAACCAAAGGAGGTAGCCCCCTTTAATCGTTTGATATATGAATATTCAAAAAATACCAAAGCAGTACACGCAATAGATTGTACATAAATTCCATTTGCTGAAGGAGACCAATCAGTATCAGCGTAAGGAATACCCGGTTCTAATAGCCATTCAAATCCTTGAGAGGCAAGTACCCCCATTAGATATCTAGTCCCCCATAAAACACCGATTGCAGCGAAAAAGAAACTAATGCCTAGTAAATAATCGTGTACGGCGTGTAGTCCATCTCCCCCCTTTCTTCTTTGCATTTCAACTAAAGTTAATGCCATTCCTGCGGATAAAATACCACCAATTCCTAAGATTAGAAAATTTTGATTCGTGGCATTCTCAGAAAATGCAATAGAAAAAATTCCACCCCAAATTGCTAAAGTTGCAATTCCATACATTATTAATTGAGCAAATTTTGCCAATGCATCAATATCATTACTTCCAGGAGGCTTTATTTTTAATTTTACATCTACAGATGCACCAGTTCCGTAAATACTTCCTTGAGTTACTGGTTGTGTTACAGCTCTTGAAGGTCTAGTAGGTTTAGATTTAATTTCAGACATCTAATCAAATGAATCCATTTGTTATTTTTTATTAAAATTAACTATATTTTTTAAAAAAATACAGTCATATTCAAAGAGCCTCTTCATAACCAGTATCCATGACAGAAATAAATTTAGGAAGCGAACTTGATGGAGGAACTTTTGGTTTAACTCTCCCTTCAGGTTGGCAATGGTTAGGTTTTATAATTGGTCTTTTAATTTCAGTAGCGGGAATAGTTACATTTTTCCTTGCAGATACAGATCCAATTCCTGCCTTAATTTCTATTGGAGTTCTAATAATGGGTTTTTCATCCCCAACAAAATTACAAAAAACATTGAGGGATTTACGTTCGCAAATGAATCCTGCTCAAGTTAATTGGCAAAAAGAACAAGGAGGAACCGAATTACAATCATTCTGGAATTCAGCAACAATTCGCAAACCTACAGTAGATGATAGAGCTTGGGTTTTTCCGGCACCAGAACAAAATAAATGGCATTTGGAAACAAGATATCATCCGGACAACCCCGAAGAACTCATTGCCGAACACCCAAATAAAATTGGAACTCCACGGCCAGCAACGATATCAAATTACGCTTTAGCAACATTAACAGCATACATCTTTTTTGCTCTTCAAATCCATTTTTTGACAATTAGCGAAGGAGAAGATAAAGTACCAATTTACATATTAATAGGGATATCAGTAATTTGGCTCTTAGTTTCTGTTTTTATGTGGAAGAGGGCGCAAGCAACGATGGATACCCCCACTTCCAACATACGTTCTGCTGCAGTCGGGGGCGTGGAATTAGTTGGACAGGTTAGACCTGGCCCACAATATCCCCCCACAGTAATCGTTGATGGAGACTCCTCAAAATCGGTAAATGATCTTGCTGCTTGGAGGTGGACATACGAAGTTTACAGATGTCGTCAAGTTACAACTACAGATTCTCAAGGTAACACTACGACAAGAGAGGAATGCAGTTGGCAACAAATCAGAGCAAATAGCGGAGCTACAAGTTTTACAATTCACGATGGAACTGGTGGAATAGCCGTAATGGCAGATAGTTTTAGCACACAAGAGTTTGGAGATCACTTAATTCAATGGGAATGTAGACATGATCTGAGGATGAAAGGACTTTTTACTAATATCATGCTTTCTGGAGATATAAGAAGACATAGATGGACTTTATGGGGATTAAAAATAGGAGACCCATGTTATTTATTAACTACATTAAAAAGTAGAAACGATCAAAGTTTACAAGCCGAACAAATTGATAGGACATTACAAAATGCATTATTAGAAGCAACAGGAGAGAAAGCCCCAGGATTCAAACCAAGGTTGGAAAAGGGTACAGAACTTACTGCATTAAGTGGTGCTAGAAGTGATTTGGAATATTTAATAATTCCAACACTTGCCTTACTAGCGTCAATAATTATGTTAGGTGCCTAATATACTAGTTGTATTTCAGATGCGGAACTTAATTCGATAACACCAGGCGGGCCACTCCATTTGATTTTATCATCAGGAACGATTAGAGCTCCATCACCTTCGTTGTGACCTAGTGTTGCCTTTACTGATGCGAATGAGCAGTATAAAGTGGCATTTGAGGTAATAACTTGCATCATTTCTGTGACCGCCTTTGAATCAGCCCCCATCTCCCTATCTAACTCTTCAATAAAGCTAGGTTCTAGTACTCTAGTTCCAGACGCCGCGAAGAAAACGCTTACTTCATGACCTTCAGTAATCGCTCTTGCAGTACATGCAATTCCTACTATGGTTTTCATTATGTCATTCTTTGGTTCTGATACAAATTTGATGAAATATTTCTTGCTCATGACAAATGCTGAAGAGTTATCTATATCATATCTTGTAAAATATCACTTTTTACTCAAATGTTTCAAAGCGATTTATTGAAAGACAGGAGGATGTGTTGGGAAACATGTTCGCCGACCTATTATGCATGCTCAGCCTGTTTGGGGTAGTTTTCTTTTTCATCACAAGAAGAATGAAGAATGCACGATCGGAATACAATCTCGCCTTACAGAGTTTAGCAACAAGTTTTGGCTTTGGCTTCAATCCAAATCACGCTTTTCAAGGCACAGTCATGAGTGGAACACTGGTCTCACATCGTTGCGATATTTCGTTTGAAACCGTTAGACGTAGAAGTCGTAATAACCGTTCGAGCACTTATATGCACGTTACTATTGCACTCAATGTACCAACACAACTCGGCTTATCGATGACTCGTCAAGGGTTCCTTTCCGAGGGTTTTCGACTACCTGATTCGATAACAGGTAATCAAGATATTATTATCGGTGAAGAGACTTTTGACGAAACTTACCGAGTTAAAGGCATAGATGAAAATGCCGTTCGCGCTTATTTCACACCTCAACGAATTATGGCTATACTTCAAATTCAAAACTCACTTGGACCACTTCAGAACCTCACACTAACCGACCAGCAAGTTTCTGTACGGTTTCCAAATGTAATGTCTGACATGAATATGATTTCAGAGACAGCGAACGCATTAGTATGGCTTGCACAACAACTTGAAGCCTAATTTATATTGTAGAGGATCTATTTTTCCTTAGGGCGCTTCCAGACTCCGATATAACGGTCTATATCAGGCCAATCGTTCAATATTATAGGTTGGAATAATACTTTTTCTAAAGATGAGAATTGTTCCATGAGCCATGCTCGAGCCAGTGGCCAGGGGGGAGGCGATATCTCAACCACTCGACTAGTTAATTCTCTGCCTATACTAATTATTCTACCATTAGGTCTTAGAAATTTAGGGAGAACCTTCGCAGCTTCTATTCTCGCCTCTATTTGAATTGCTTGTAAAATATGAATTTCAACCACGAGGTCGAATTCACCTAACCATTCTTCTGGGGGCTGAGTCACATCAGCAACTTCCCAAATTACAGATGAGGTTCCAAATCGTTCCTTGCACCAATTAATGCAAGAAGGCGAGAGATCAAATGCTACAACTTTCCAACCTAATTGTTCGAGAAATATGGCATCATCACCTAATCCACAACCCACCATTAATGCACGACCAGGCTCAAGATACTCACGTTCTAACTCATCTTTCAGAATAGGATTTACTTCCATCCTTGCCCATGGAATTTGTGAGGAATCACCATCGGCGCTATCGTAAAGGTCCTCAAACCAGCGTAGAGGATTCCCATCACTTTCTGCATTATTTAATAAAGATTGTAAATGTAATTTCATATCGTTGTCTTCTTGTCTTTTAGCCCATTCATCACTCATATTGAACGCTCCAAAATTAAAAATTTCTAATTAATTTAGTTAGAGAGTACACCAACTAGGTTTACTACTCTGGTAAGAAGTAGCCGTATTATTATATGTAGAAACATCTGCTACATTTTTGTTTAATAATAAAATACAAGGGAAATCTATTGCACTACCATTAATTGGATTCACAAGTAAATTGGTGCCGTTTTGATCTTCCAGTGTAAGTATATCGATCCACATGGCATTATTATTATCAGTTAATTCAAATTTTGAGGTTTGTATATAAGTAATTTCAGAACCATCAACATTACTAACTGTAGTTTGCATTAATTTATCACCTTGAATCTCCCATGTTGTGGATATAACAGATTCAAGACCCCCATTACTAAATGTCCCATCTTTATTGAATGTAGACTCATTATTATCATCAACCCACGTTCCAACAATAGCATTTCCTCCAGATAACAAAAAGAACAATAATACTCCAATTACAACAATTATCGTGATAATTCCTCCAATTAACAAGGCTTTTTTCTCTTTCCAATCAAATCCCTTTTTTGTGGTAGTAGCTGTAAAAACATTAGGATTTGGAGCGGATATATTATTGGGCATTGGTGCAGCGACATTAACTGGATTTGCAATAGATTGTGCAGCCTGCATCATTTCGTTTTGATCAATTTGACCGTCTTGATTTAAATCAAAATGTGGAGCAACCGCTGCAACTTGTTCTGGTTGAACCCCCACTTCTGTAGCAACATTAGTAACTACAGACTGGTCTATTTGTTGTGCGGGCACAGCATTTTGTGCTTGAGTTGCAGGAATCCATTCTGTGCCGTTCCACATCCAGTATCCATCATCACTGTAAATCGGACCACTCATTTCATCACCTGTTTAAAATTCTACTTTCACGCCCTCACGCGCAGCAGCAACCGTTACAGTAAACATTTCACGGTCTTTTGCACCCATTGTGTTTGCAACAAGATTTGTAGGAATCATATGAATGGCAGCATTCCAATTTGCTACAGATGAATTGTAGAACTCTCTTCTATCTGAAACTTGATTTTCAATTGAAACCAACTCTTTTTGTAAATTTGTAAATTGTGTATCCGCCTTAAGCTCAGGATATTGTTCAGCTACGAAATTTAACCTAGGAATTAAACCAGCAAGTGTTCCCTCTGCGGCGCCAATCCCTTTAACGTCCCCCTGTGATAATGCTCCAGCAGCAGCTTGTCTTGCTTTTGCAAATTCCATAAACAAGTCTTTTTCATGAGCAGCATAACCTTTCACCATTTCAACTAAATTAGGAATCATTTCATATCTTTGTTGTAGTAATACATCAATATTTGACCAAGAACGGTCAACTTCGACTCTCATTTTTACTAATCTGTTATAGGTCATTACATACCAAAGTAAAACTAGAACAATTAATACAATTCCTGCAATCATTATTGGGTCCATGTTATACATCCAAAAATTGATACTGTTTAACTATTTACAATATTGAAAAATTAACTGTTTTTCATACTAATAATGAAAAACAAATCACCGATTCTTTTATTATCGTATAATTCAATCACATATTGATGAGAAAACATCCCACCCGACAATCTAAAAAAACTAGAAAGAAACAAAAATATCTTTGGGCGAATTATGTAGTTGAATTAGCACATGATCCAAAAACCCCATTGATTGAAGGATAATGTATATTTTTCTTTCAAAATAGATTAAATAAAACTACTTTTTCGCTGTGAACGAATTAATATGGAAAACTCACAACTAATTGATAAATTAAATAATGCACTAAGTTGGGAATTGCGTGCAATAAATTTGTATGCACACTATTCGGCGTATGTACAAGGAATCCATCGTTTACAATTAGCAGGACATTTTACTGCTGAAGTTACAGAATCAATTGGACATGCAAACATAGTCCGCTCGGCGATAGTAAAACTGGGGGGAGAGGCCACAACAGAAAGGAACCCTCATCCAATTCTGCACACTACAAATTATATTGATATGTTAAAACAAGCTTATGAAACCGAGATAATGGCTGGAAATGTATATGGAGAAATTCTTGAAGCCTTAAAAAATCATAATGATGATGAATTATATGATGCAATCGAATCTATTTATTTTGCAGAATTAAGAAGTGTTGAAGAAGTTAGAATGCTACTCAATTAGTTTGACGATTTAAAATCAATCCTAGTAACATAGTTCCACCACCTATTCCTAGTAATACGGTAAACGTTTGGCCACTCAATGAGGCGGTAGCCTGTAAATTAACAGTTAAACTTGAAACCTGGCCAAAGGAACCAGAATTTTGACCGACAACCGCATACCATTCCCCCGATTCGACCTTCCAATTAATCTCAGAATCATCTGTATTAGGTCCACCGACCACAAAATCAATATTATTCCCAGAACAAGTTAGAGAAACTTTAGTTTCTGAATCGGGCTCACATCTCTGTGCTTCATCAATTGAAGCTACTCCCACCCAGTAAACTCCCTCCCATTGAGCAGTTACATCAAGGTCTACGACACCCATCACATCAGGAATTGGCAATACTTGCCATCCAGTAGCAGAGGCCATAGGCGGCATAGAAATTTCCTCAGTTGATTCATAGACGTTAAAATCCATTCTTCCGATGAAAGCTATCGCTAAGATAATTATTCCAAGACCGATTAACGCTTTTCCCATAAGTTATACCACACATTCTATTCATTTTAATGTTAACAAGTTACTCCAGTTCCTTTAATGCCACAATATCCATTTGGATTTTTTGCAAGATATTGTTGATGATAATCTTCAGCGTAATAAAAAATAACATTTTCTTTAATTTCTGTAGTAATTTTTCCGAAGCCCGCTTCATTCAAAGATTTTTGAAAACTCTCTATACTCGTCATTACCGCTGCATATTGTTCTTGATTATTTACATAAATACAAGATCTATATTGACTTCCTACATCATTTCCTTGACGATTTCCTTGAGTGGGGTCATGATTTTCCAAAAATACTTTCAATAATGAATCAAAACTAATGACTTTGGGATCATAATTGATTAGAACAACTTCTGTATGATTTGTTATTCCAGAACAAACACTCTGATATGTTGGATTTTTCACATTTCCTCCAGCATATCCTACAGCGGTAGTATAAACTCCCTCAAGTTTCCAAAATAGCCTTTCTGCGCCCCAAAAACAACCCATTCCAAAAATTATAGATTGATTATCTTCAGGAAATGGAGCAATAATACTTGTCTCAAGAACAAAATGGTTCATCACGAAATCATGCCCTGTATCTAAACAATAGATGTATATTCTTCGTCAGGCATAGATTCCGCTAATGCCAACGCCCCTTCTGCAACTTTACGTTCTGGGTTCTTAACAGCAGAAACAGAAACAGACCCGATATCAGAAATATATTCGGTTACTTTAGCAGCTAATCCTTTAATTTGCGAGGATCCTCCTGCCAGATATACATTTTTTCTAAATATTGGTTGATATTCAGGATCTCCAGTAGAGATGATACGTTTTATTGCTACACCTAATTTCTGTGCTAATTCATCACAAGATGCCTCAATTAAATCTCCAATATCTACTCTTTGACTTTTACCTTCAACAGATAAGTCAACAAGAACCTCTTTGATTTTACCACCAACATAAGAGTTCTTTTCTTTCCATCTTCTAACCATATTTTTTGTAATTTGAGCTCCAGTATATTTCTTTTCAATAGCCTTCATTAATTCAATATCAACCCAATCCCCCGCCTCAGGAATTGTTAATTGGTCATCGTCTTCAGGGAATCTTCCTACGATTCTAGCAACATCTGTGGTACCAGCACCACTATCTACGATAATAGAACCCATCAATTGTTGGATTGCAAATGCTACAGCGAATGGCTCAGAAACAACCATAATTGCCGTTAACTTTCCTCTTAAAATACTGACTAAATTTGTTTTATCTGTGAAAGAGATGTGACTAGGCGAACAAATTACTCCGTATACTTCATCGTATTCATCACAGCCCACAGTATCAATTAAATGTGTTACAAAGTCTTTTGCTGCGTTTAAATGTTCAGCATCATCTTGTGCTACTCCAGCTTCTAATGGTCTGTAAATATTACAAGCCAGCCTGTTTTTCAATGCATCTTCACCAAATAAAGTATCTCTTCCCAACATATTTCTAGCAACAGGATCTTTTGGAGTTCCTACTACTGTTTCTATTGTGTGTATATCCCCTTTACTTGAAGCAATTGTTGATTGAAATGTACCTAAATCAATTCCTATGTATAATCTTTCAGTCATGCTAATCTCCCACTCGGTTGAAGAGAGCGAAACACTTCTTACCCTTGAAGGTTAAGATTCCTCTTCATATCTATCTTTGTTCAAATCTTGCTGTTTTTTCCATGCTAAAATCCCTGAAACAACCATAATTACGGTTAACAAGGCCCACATCAAAAAAACCCCCTGTAACATAGAATTTGCAACCGTTTGGTTATTTTCCTCACAGGTTCCATATAATTGTAACATATCAAAACTCTTCAATTCAACTGCAACTTCATGATTATCGATAGAATTTTCTAACCATAGAAATACTCCTGCTTCATTATCGAGTAATCCATCCCAATATACCATTGATTTCATATGTTCAGAATCACCATCATTTAATCCAATTTGTAGACCAGAAATTATCAAGCCATCTTCGTTAAATATTTCTGCATCTTTACCGATATTAAAGTCCCTCACCCCCAAAGAATCTATTCCCATAATCCAAAATTCCTCGCCTTCACAAGATATTGATAAATTCTTCAAATCCCAACTTTCATTTACGGATTCAAAGAAAGCGCGATCCCGATTAATACTTAATAGAACCAAGGGAATTTTTTCATTACCATTCCCGACTAATGAAATTTTATTTTCATCCCCAGTAATATAATCGATACTTAATGGGGGGTAATCTCTTATTTGATATTGAGGAATAAGATGCTCAACAACCAAAGTCCTACTCAATCCATAAACCTCAATCCAAGAATATTTCATTTCAAATTTCGTTGCAGTTTTTGGAACAGAAATAATATTATTCTCAAATACAGCACAAGTTTCCCAATTTTGCGAATCAAATCTATATTCGCAAGCTAATCTTTCAGGCATTAGTCCACCCTCAACCCAAGGTGACTCCCATTCAGTTAAATCCCAAGAGGATTCAACAGCGATAAATTCCTGCTCGTTATTTTCATCAACCCAGTCTCTCCATTTTTTCAGCGGTAGGGGGGGTTCTAATATTTTTGAATCTAAATCAAAATCCAAATGATTTCCTTTGCAATCATTCAGTAAAGGTGGCCACCATATGTTCTGTACAATCCAATTTCTTGAACTAGAGTTTACAGCACTAACTGTATTCTCTTCGTCAGAGCAAATAGGTAAAACAGCCGCGTCTCCCATTCCAGATATTGTTCTAAAACCAAACGGATTATTTGAAAGATTTACAGAGAGATTACGAGGAGATTCTATCGATAGACGAAGATTTAAACTACCAGGCAAGTCTTCAAAATTCCAAGAAAAGGTTTTTGCATCTTCAAAATCAACTTGTTCATATGCCCCACCTGATCCTACATAGGTATAGCCTAATACGCGCTCAACAATAATTTCTTCAAATCCTCCTAAATCCATCTTAATTGGAGTTTCTTCCATCACTCCTTTTATTGCCAATCCAAATCCAACACGATTGCCCTCAATCCCAATACTGTTTGGTGAATTTCCAACACTTACATAATCTCCATGTACTACAACATGAATCCAATCAACTCCAACTAAATCCTCAAGATTTAGATTGATTCCGACAGTTGTTTCATTATTTGAAGAAAAAGAAACCGAATCTTGTGAATATAATTGTGAATAACCGTTATTGTCAAAATTATTACTGTATGCTATTCTCCCATCAGAGGTTATTATTGAAAGCCTCAAGTCATCAACCATATATGGCTCAGGTTTTGCTAACCAAGAGAGTCTTGCTCTCACATCCTCTTCTCTATTGATTGTGAAATTCCATCTAATTTCATCTCCCGTTGATAAAAAGGGACCTTTAGCACCTGATCCATTCCATGTATTTTTTGTTAGTGATTCCAAAGGCGGATCATCACTTCCTATCCTAGATGAGGTAAAAGTGCTCCAATCACCATCAAATTGATAACTATCCCAAATCCAAACATCATCTATAGTATTATTTTCATTTTCAAAAAAATCCTCAGTTAATATCTCGGAAATATTTAGTATGCCCCAGCCCTGTTCAGAATTCGGCACATTCGAATTCTCAATACTAGTTGTAGATAAAGAAAGTAATGATTTCATCAGCGGTCCACTAGGAGTAAATCCTGAAGAATAATTATCTATTTTTTTGGAATTAAACAAGCCAAGCTCTACCATTTGTTGAATAATAGCAGCACCAGATGCTGCAAGTGGTGTAGACATAGAGGTCCCCGATAAAGAAGAAGTATCTTCGTTAAATGAATTTACAACACCATCACTATTTGCAGAAATTATATTTTTTCCTGGAGCAACCAAAAATATCCCCCTTGTTCCTAATGTTGTTGGCCCTACACTCGAAGAACTTACCATTTGAGGATCCTCGGATTTTGTGGTAGAACCCACGGCTACAACATTTCTTGCATTAGCAGGCTCCATTAATTGCCCACCAGAATTTCCAGGTGCTACGAAAATTAAACTCCAGGGGACTTCTCTTCCCCATCCATCAAAACGTCCAGAACGCTCGGTGTAATTCACCTCATTATCTCCCCAAGAATCTGAGTGAATTATAGCGCCATTTTCAGCAGCCTCTAAAAATAAAACCTCAACATTTTCTGGAGGAATCCACCCGGCTTCACTTACAATATCTTGTACTATTAATCGTGAATTATAAGACAGGGACGTAGCTGTTTTTTGTACCCCATCCACCCAATTACAAGATAAACTACCAGCGATGTGTGTACCATGACCAAAATCAGAGTTATTGGAAGAGTCCCAAGAATCAAGCGTAGTATTCAAAATTTCAACTTTTCTGTGAGTTTCTCCGGGTATACCAACTCCAGTCAAATTTTCTCTGAAGCAAGCATGGTCTAAATCGATTCCAGTATCTGCAACTGCAATCAATACACCCTCACCGTTTATTCCACGACTCCATAATTTATGCTCCTCTAGATTTCCTCCCTCAATAATTGAAGCAGCAACATCATTTCTAGCATTTGTCTCTAGAATCTTCTCAATTTTCCAAACACCATTTATTTCTATTCCCTCAGGTAATAAACCTGAGATTTGGAACGAGGCAGGGACTCCTCCAACATTTTTTATTTCTGGAAATGATATAATCTTAAGATTCAACTCATTTAAACTGTTTAAAACTTGAATGACTCCCTCCGAAGGTAAATGCGGCTCTAACAGTACTCTGTATTTAGATAAGTGCAGTTGTTCGACATTAATTATCAAATTTTCATTCAAATTTTTTATTTTTTCTAGGTTGAACATCTCTGAATCAGTCTTTGAAACACTCATCCATACTAACATCTCATTTTTTGAAATTTGTCTTAAAGGAATAAAACCCTCATTTTCGAGCTCTAACCAATCTAAATAAGTTATATCGTGTTCAAAAATTATAGAAACCTCTTTTCCAATATTTTCATGACTTTCTGTAAAATATTGGCTTTGTGGAGCAGCAGATACAGGAACCAATATTAGTAATAATATTGAAACGATCCCTATCGATGTACCTTTGCCCATAGGGCAGCGTAACCATCAACTCATTTCAGATTTGTTTAATTTTATTTTACATTTTATCATATTTCTCAAATAAATTACGCGCCAACGCGTTTAAGATAGTTTGACAAGTCGCCATGAATATGAAGGCATATCGAATAACAGGAACAGTACCTTTAGGAAGCGTAAGCCAAAAATTTACACAAGATGTAGTAGCAAGTAATATTGATGAAGCTCAGCATAAGGTTTTATCAACACTGGGAGGGCGACATAAAGTCAATAGGAGACAAATCTCAATAGAATCAACCGAAGAGATAAATCCTAACCAATCTAGTGCTCCAAAAGTTATTCATCAATTTAGAGATGACATAGAACCAGTTTCAGAAGAAGAATAATAGTGCATTATTGCATTATTTGATACGGGGGAAGTTCAATGGAAAGAGCCGAATTACAGCAAATTTCCCAAATGAGAGAACTATATCATCAAAAAATAGCTCAAATCGAAGAACAAATCAGTAAATTAGACCAAGTAATCCAAGAACACGAAACAACAAATAGAAGTTTAAAGCAATTAATCAAAGGTGACGTAAAAGAAGGGCTAATTCCAATTGGTGCAGGAATCCAAATACCGATCCAGTATTCTAATGTTAACTCGACCCTTATCGATATTGGTAGCGGAATCCATGCTGAAAAATCATTAGAGGAATCTTCTAAATTATTAGAAGTTAGAATTGAAGAGTTAAAACAATTAATAGATCAATTAGTTTCAGAACATTCTACAACAAAACAAGCCATCACTGAGTTAAATCAGAAATTAGAATTAACAATGCAATCAATTGAAAAATCTAAGGCGGCAAAAGAACCCGTAAAACATAATCAAAAACCAAAACAAAAAAAGAAAAGAAGAAGATATGGTGGAGAATTAACATTAGATGATTAAGGTGATTTAATGGGGTTATTTGATAAATTTAGGAAGAAGGTTAGAAATATTTCTAAAGAAACAGACACCGAGGAATTAACAGAACCAGAACCTCTGGAAATTAATAATGAAAGAATTCCTATGCAAACTGAATTAGAACCTATTCAAATCGAGAATAAAGCAGAAATATCACCGCCAAAACAAGAGACGGAATGGGATGAGTGGGACGAACCATTAGCAGAATCATCTGAAGAACCTTGGAAAAAACTATCCAAAAAAGAGCGTAAAAAACAGAGAAAAGAATTACAGAAAAAAAATAAGGAGAGAAAAGTGGTAACCAAACCCAAAGGTTCAAGAGTGGATCTGCAAATGATGAGATCAACTACTGGAAGACAATTAGTCAAAGTAGAAGAGGCTCCGAGAGGCTCTTCAGGCATTAAAGAAATAGATTTAGGCGAAGGAAAAAATATTCAAATCGATTTGGGAGGAGGAGTTGTAGAATCCGGAGGAAGAGCGATTAAAGACGGAAAAGCTCTGAATTCTCTGCTAGAAGAAATTGAATGGGCGATGTTAGAATCTGACATTAGTAGCGGGGCAGTCACAGATATCATGGCATTGATGAAAGAGAATCTAATCGGAAGTAGACTAAGAAAAGGTGCTGACTTATCCAAAGTAATAGAAGCCACAATTAAACGAGCTTTACAATCAATTTTGAAAGCAGATTATTGGGATTTTTATGCTACAGTTGAAAAATATCTTGTAGAGAAAGATAAACCAGTGGTAATTATGCTAGTTGGGGTTAATGGTACAGGAAAAACTACAACCACTGCCAAAATCGCTTATAATCTAAAAAACAGAGGTTACAAAGTTGTTGCAGCGGCATCAGATACATTTAGGGCGGGAGCTATAGAACAATTGGAAGCCCATATGAATAAATTGGAGATAAAATGCATATCAAGTCAAAGAGGTGGTGACTCAGCAGCTATTGCAAGAGATGCAATTTCTCACGCCAAAGCAAAAGATGTAGATGTCGTATTAGTAGATACTGCAGGTAGGATGCAAAACAAAACAAATTTGATGAATGAATTACAAAAAGTGCATAGGGTAACCCAACCCCACTTAGTACTGTTTGTTGGTGACGCTTTAGCAGGAAACGATGCGGTCGAACAAGCAGCAGAATTTTCCAGAATTTTAACCTTTGATGGAGCAGTACTATCAAAGATGGATACGGACGCTAAAGGCGGAGCAGGCTTATCAATAGCGCACATAACAGGTAAACCAATAGTTTTAGTTGGTACCGGTCAAGAATATACTGATTTACACCAATTTGATCCAGAGTGGTTATTAGAACAATTATTTGAGTGATTTTATGAAAGAGCATTATAACAAATTAGCAAATTTATTTTCAAAATCAACCATAAATAAAACCCTTCAAGCAGAAGTTATAATTAGCCAGGGCAAATCAGAATTTATTTTTACTACAACGGCTATTATGCATAATGAAATAGAAACGATTCATAATGCATATTTATTTATGGCCGCAGAGTCAGCAGCCTTTTTAGCAGCCAACTCACTAGTAGAGGATGTAATGGTATTAGCAAAATCATTTGAAATAAATTATTTGAGACCAACAAGTAGTAAAAAGTTGAACGTTAGTGCGAAGTTTATTGAAAAATCAATGGGCAATTACTATATTTTGGTAGAATTAACAGAAAATAAAAACTTAGTAGTTAGAGCGAAAGGTGTGTTTAGGAGAAGTAAAAAACCTCTAGAAAATATAAAAAATTATAATCAATAGTCTTAGCGTAAGTAGAGGGTGAAATATTGTCGGATGAAGAATTTTTTAATAATGAAGACTCATATAGATTTTTCCAATTAGTTCATATGTTCCAAAGAACAGTAATGATGAATTTAGGTTTAATGGAATATGAAGGTGAACGATTTTATGATCTAAATGAGGCCAAAGAAGGTATTGAATTACTAAGGATGTTACAAAAAAAAACTGAAGGTAACTTGGATGATAAAGAAACTAAGATATTATCTGGAGTAATTTCAGAAGTACAGATGGCATTTGTCAGTGCACCCCAAAGAGAAGCAGAATATATCAAGAATAAAGGAGAGGAAGAAAAGATAAAACAAGCTTTTACGAATCCTAAGGACGGACCAGCAGAAACAATACTTGAAGAAGAATAAGTAGCGGATATTTGATGAACACAGCACTCCTCGCCTCTGATGAGTTGCATGGGTCTAGTCACGGATGTTGATGATGAAAATGCTCCAATTGTATTGTTGGTTGATAATAATCCAATGTCTAGAAGACGTATTGAACAATCATTGAGAACTAAGGAATTTGTTTTCATTAATTGTGAAGATGGAGATAACGCTGTAGATGTTTATTCTGAGAATATGCCCGATTTAGTGATAATGGCATTAGATATTCCAAGTATGGATGGACATGTCGCTGCATTAGAAATTAGAGAAGCGGACCCAGAAGCAAGAATTATTTTTCTAGCGCCTTCAAGATTAGCCCAAATTGCTGAAGATGCGGCTTATTCTGCAGGTGCAGTAGCGTGGGTACAAAAACCAGTTACAGCAACTCTGTTTGATGAGGTTTGGGACAAAGTATTGGGTCCAATACCCGAAGCACCAGGATTAGAAGATTTAGATAAATTGTATCCTAAAGATTTAGATAAAAAAGAGACCCCTTTACTTGGGGAATTACCACCTTTAGGGGAATTACCACCTTTAGGGGAATTACC
>CEOV01128838.1_pt1 | contig 19724 bp, 19 predicted proteins | sample 530631 | NCBI WGS metagenome assembly CEOV01 (sample SAMEA2620756, study PRJEB7988) | marine metagenome | isolation source: saline water (ENVO:00002010), including
AGGCAACCAAAGCAAGCATTTAGTTTCAGATTTATCTATTTACAAAAAAAGCTTCAGAAAAGCTTTTGAGTTATTTTACGGTGACATTAAAGATTACTGTATCCTTTCACTTTTACCAAACTATAGAGAACGTGAGGGATCTTCTTTAATTTATATGGTAGATAATTTAATAAAAAATAGCCAATATCCAGAAAGCGGATTTTATTTAAATGACTATCAAAAACTATCACAAACATTAAGCAAATTAGAAAAAGAAAAGAAAAAAACTATATTATTTGGTGTTAGTTATGCTTTATTAGATTTAGCTGAACAATTTCCGCAAAAACTCAACAGTACAATTATTATTGAAACAGGAGGAACAAAAGGAAAAAGAAAAGAATATCTTAAAGAAGAGCTACATAAAATACTAAAAAATTCTTTTATCCTGAGCAAAATCCATTCTGAGTACGGAATGACTGAACTACTATCACAAAGTTATTCAAAAGGCAATGGAATTTTTAAAAGCCCTCCTTGGAAAAAAATATTTATACGAGATGTAAATGATCCTCTTTCATTTGTTGAGAAAGGAAAAACTGGAGGCATCAATGTAATTGATTTAGCCAACCTCTATTCCTGCCCCTTTATTGCGACTCAAGATCTAGGTAAATTGTATGAAGATGGAAGTTTTTCTGTATTGGGAAGGTTTGATAATTCTGACGTACGAGGGTGTAATTTGTTAATCTAAATTTAACTCTTTTAGTCTAAGGATCAAAGAGTCGTATTCTTTAGTAAAATGGTTATTATTCAATAACTACTTTTTATTTTATATTTGCTATATGATCATACAAAAAGCTCAACTTAATGAACTAGAAGAAATAATGAGAATGTATAATTCTTGTGTTTCTGGTATGATTAAAAATAATATTGACCAATGGGATGAAACTTATCCAAATTCTGATGTTATTTATGAAGACATAAAATTAGGGAGTTTTTATGTATGTAAAATTGACCATAAAATAGTTGGAGGAGTAAATATTGATCAATTACAAGACCCCACTTATCTTGATATAAATTGGAAAGATAATTCTAATTCATTTTTAGTTGTTCACAGATTAGGAGTTAATCAAGATTATTGGAATAATGGAATTGGAAAAATTTTCATGGAATTTGCAGAAAATTTAGTAAGAAAAAAAAATCTTAAATCAATCCGTTTAGATACTTATTCAGGAAATCCAAAAGCCATGAATTTTTATCGCAAATTAGGATATGAAGAACTTGGTACAATTGATTTAAAACCCAACAAAGATAAATATCACTGTTTTGAAAAAATTATAAAATAATCATCTGTTATTTTTAATTATGATTTTATGAAAAAAGATATTAAAACTACTCCGTACTTAATGGTACTTGGAATCACTCAAGATACCGGATACCCTCAAATTAATTGTAGTGAAAGTTGTTGTGAAGTAGCATGGGACAAAACAGAACTTAAGAAAATGACAACATCTCTAGCGATTGTTGACCCCATAAGAAATCAACAGTGGATTTTAGATGCAACACCAAATATTACAGAACAACTACATCTTTTGAATAAAACTTCAGGAATTAAAAATATTGAAGGCATATTTATAACACACGCTCACATTGGTCATTATACTGGACTAATGTATTTTGGTAAAGAAGGAATGAATACATCAAAAATACCTGTATATGTAATGCCTAAAATGAAGAAGTTTTTAGAAAAAAACGCTCCATGGTCTCAGCTGGTTAAATCAAAAAACATTTCATTAAATTTAATTAAAGACCAATCATTTATCCAGTTAAACGAAAGGATTCGTATAACTCCTTTTTTAGTTCCTCATAGAGATGATTATTCTGAAACAGTCGGATTTAAAATACAAACAAAATCAAAGAGCTCTATTTTTATTCCAGATATAGATAAATGGGAAATTTGGGACAAAGATATAATATCAATAGTTAAAGATACTGATTACGCTTTTTTAGATGGAACATTTTACAAAAATGGTGAACTTAATAGGGACATGAGTCAAATTCCACATCCATTTATTAAAGAAAGCATGGAGTTATTTTCTAAACTACCTAATCATGACAAAAACAAGATATATTTTATTCATATGAACCATACAAATCCATTATTAATAGAGAATAGTAAGGAAAAAAACAAGGTACATGAAAATGGATTTAATGTAGCTGTTCAAGGTACTTGTTTATATCTCTAACAAATAAATTTTATCACTTCATTGTAAAAAATATCTGGCTTTTCAGCATGTAACCAATGCCCTACCCCTTCAATTGTTGAAATACTGCAATTAGTAAAATGTTTTTGTATTATCAATTCATCTTCTTCTGTAATATAATTAGAATTTCCAGCTCTTAAAAAATGAGTAGGAATACTACAATTACCTTGTATAAAATCCGCTGTTTGTATATTACTCACTTTCTCTAAAAGCACATCAATATTAAATCTCCATGCAAATTTTTTTTCTTCATTTCTATAAAGATTCTTCATTAAAAACAAGCGCATTCCTCTATCTTCAAAACTTTCAGAAAGTGCCTCGTCAATTTCTTCTCTCCTGTTAAAATCTTCTAAAGGTAATCTATATAAAATCTTTAACAAATTTTCATGAAAATCTGTATTGTAACTCCTTGGAGAAATATCTGCAATCAAAAGTTTTTCTACTTTTTCATTGTAAGTAAAAGCATACTTCATAGCTACCTTCCCCCCAAGAGAATGACCTAATATATTTGCTTTTACAATATTATGATCCTCCATATAATCATACAAATCTTCACTCATTACTTCATAATTAAAATCTAAAGAATGTGGAGATCTTCCATGATTTCTCAAATCAACCAAGTGCACTTTACAATACTTTGCAAATTGTTTTCCTAAAGTATTCCAATTGTCACTCATTCCAAACAATCCATGAATGACAATTAAGTGAGCTCCTTGGTCACCATATATTTTGGAATGTAACTTCATTTATAATAATCGTTTATACATTTGTATAGTATTTTCTAATCCTAAATAAATAGAGTCACTAATAAGAGCATGTCCAATAGAAACCTCTTTTAGATTTGGAATTTCTTTCGCAAAATATTCTAGGTTTTCTAAACTTAAATCATGACCTGCATTGATTTCTAATCCTAATTCATTTGCTATTTTAGCAACTTCTATATAAGGAGCGATTGCTTTTTCTCTACCAGTTGAGTATCCTTTAGCATAATCCTCTGTATATAACTCTATTCTGTCTGTTCCACAATTTTTAGCCCCTTCTATCATTGCTTCTACTGGATCTACAAAAATAGAAGTACGAACACTCTTTTCCTTAAAAATAGATATAATCTCTTTTAAATAATCCTGAAATTTTATTGTATCCCATCCGGCACAAGAAGTAAGCACATTTGGACCATCTGGAACTAAGGTTACTTGGTCTGGTCGTATCTCCAAAACCATTTTTATAAAATCTTCTGTGGGATAACCTTCAATGTTATACTCTGTAGTAATTATAGGTTTTATATCATAGACATCCTTTTTTGTGATGTGTCTTTCATCTGGCCTAGGGTGAATAGTTATTCCATCTGCGCCAAAATTTTGACAATTAATAGCTGCTTTTACCAAATTAGGTGTATTCCCACCTCTAGCGTTTCTAATAGTTGCTATCTTATTTATATTTACACTTAGTTTTGTCATTTTAAATATGAGGCAAAAGTATAAAATTGTATGTTTGCCATATGCAAGCGCACAAACTTATTTCATCAACAATTCAAAGTATCCATCCAGATGAAGATGGAAATAGAGCTTTAGAGTTAATGAATCTATATAGGGTAAATCATTTAGCTATTGTTAAAAATGATTTTTATTTAGGAGTTATTTCTGATAAGGAAATTATGAATTGGAATTCTAGGGATGAATATATTGAAGAACATTTACCTAATCTTGCATCACCTCATGTAATATTTAATCAACATTTATTTGATATAATTGAAGTTCTAGAAAAAAATAATTTATCAGTAGTGCCCGTATTAGATGAAGATCAACAATATCAAGGTGTAATTACACATAGGAAATTGTTATATACTATTGCTAATTCTGCAGCTATACAATCAATAGGCGGTGTGATAGTTTTACAAATGAACAACAACGATTATTCCATGACTGAAATCGCGAATATTATAGAAAGTAATAATATTAAAATTTTAAGTTCCTATGTTATTTCTAAAAAAGATTCTACCCAAATGGAACTAACTATTAAGCTAAATAAAACAGATATTAGTTCTGTAATAAGAGATTTAGAAAGGTATGAATATAATGTTAAAGCCTCATACAAGGAAGATGATCCAAATACTGATTTTTTAGAAAGATACAATCAACTAATGAGGTTTTTAAACCCTTAACTTTAAAATATCAATATATTTGTAAAAATATTTAAGATCATTTTACCATGAAAATAGCACTTTTCGGAAATGAATTCTCTCCTAATTATATAAAATACATCAAACATCTTATTCAAAAGTTAGAGAATGAGAATATTAAGATTCTTGTTCAACAACAGTTCTATGATTTTTTGCAAGAAAATATTTCATTTACTGAAAACATTCAAACCTTTGATAGAATTTCAGATCAGGACAGGATAGATTTTCTATTTTCTATTGGTGGCGATGGAACTCTTTTAAGAGCGGTAACTTATGTAAGAGAAAGTAATATACCAATTTTGGGGATTAACACAGGAAGACTCGGATTTATTTCAAGTATATCTACCGATCAAATAGATGACGCTGTTGACCATGTTCTGAATGGAGATTATAAGATTAGAAGTAGAACCTTATTAGAATTGGAAACTGAAAATAATTTATTTGGAACTACAAATTTTGCTTTAAATGAGGTTGCAATTGTAAAAAAAGATACATCTTCTATGATTAGAATTGATGCTTTTATAGATGATGAATTTCTCAACTCCTATTGGGCAGACGGGCTATTAATTTCTACTCCAACTGGTTCTACTGGATATTCATTAAGTTGCGGAGGACCTATTATTTTACCTGGCACTAAAAACGTAATTATTGCTCCTATTGCTCCTCATAACTTAAATGTTCGTCCTATTATAATTAATGAAAAATGTAAAATTCGATTAAAGGTAGAAGATAGAGATCAATTAGCTTTAGTCTCTCTAGACTCCAGGTCTAGAGCATTCGATTCATCTCTAGAACTTATTATTAAAAAAGCAGACTTTAAAATAAATTTAATTGAACCAAAAGATAATTCTTTTATTACTACCATCAGAACAAAATTAATGTGGGGTTCTGATAAAAGAAATTAATAAGTAGTTATAAAAGTTCAATTTCAGTATATTTGCGACTATATTTAAAAAATTATGAAAAATAAATGCCTACAAAACAATATTGCTAGATTAAATATTTTCTTTTTATCTATTATTTTTATTATTAATTCTTCTTTAAATGTAAATGCGCAATATAAACCAAATCAGGAATTCGGAATACTAACAGGAACGGGGTATTATGTTGGGGAGTTGAATAACATGCATTTTAATAATTTAAGAGTTGCTGGAGGAATTACTTTTCGTAAGAACTTCGATAGAAGATTCTCTTTTAAATCCTCCGCATTATATACTAATGTTTATGCGGATGATGCGAATAGTTCTGATCCATTAAAAGTGAATAGAAACCTACATTTCAAATCAGATATTATTGAACTATCTGGTCAGTTAGAGTTTAATTTCTTACCATATGAGACTGGAAACTCCTTATATCCTTTTACACCATTTGTCTTTACAGGAGTTTCTCTTTTTAACTTTAATCCTAAAGCAGAAGCATCGGATGGACAATGGTACGCTCTTCAAGAACTAGGAACAGAAGGTCAAGGAACTACATCCTTTCAAAACAGAAAACCATATTCATTAACCCAGTTATCTATTCCTTTTGGAGGGGGAGTTAAAATTGGGATTTCAGAAGATTTTAATATCATTATCGAGTATGGTTTAAGAAAAACATTTACGGATTATATTGATGATGTAAGTACAACTTACGCAGGAATACCATCTGAATTTGATAATATTACAATAGAATTAGCGGATAGAAGCTTAGACGGCCCACAACAAGCTGGAATTGCTAGAGGAGATGAAACTAATAAAGATTGGTATTCGTTTGGTGGAGTTACTTTATCTTTTAGACTCAAAGGAAATACTAAAGGTTGCGACTACTAAAAAAAGTAAATGTTTCTAAAAAAATTAGATAAAGACAATCTTCCAAAGCATGTTGCTATAACAATGGATGGAAATGGAAGATGGGCAAAAACCCAAGGTAAATTCAGAATTTTTGGACATGAAAATGGAGTAAAAGCTGTTAAAGATACTGTAGAAGCGGCTGCCGAAATAGGACTTGAACACCTTACTTTATATGCTTTTTCTACAGAAAACTGGAATAGACCAAAAGTGGAAGTAGATGCTCTTATGACTTTATTAATTTCTACTATTAGTAAAGAAACTAAGACTCTAATGGATAATAACATCCGATTATCTGCTATTGGAAATTTGAAAGAACTACCAAAAAAATGTCAAAGAGAACTCAAAGAAGCAATAGAAAAAACAAAAAATAATAACAGAACTAATTTAATCCTAGCTTTGAGTTACAGCAGTAAGTGGGAAATTATAAATGCAATTAAACAAATTGTAAAAGATGGAATCTCAGAAGAAGATATAAATGAGGAGATGTTTTCACAATATCTAACTACAAAAGGCGTTCCTAACCCTGAACTTCTGATCAGAACTAGTGGAGAACAAAGAATAAGCAACTTTTTACTCTGGCAAATATCATATTCAGAATTATATTTTACTGAAAAATTATGGCCGGAGTTTAGTAAAGAAGATTTTTATGAAGCTATTTTTGAATTTCAAAAAAGAGAAAGAAGATTTGGAAAAACTTCAGAACAAATAAAAGAGGAAAATTGAAGAAGATTATAATATTATTGTTAATTTTATGTGTTACAACTCTAACAGCTTTTACACAGAGTGAAAGTATAGATTACTCTAGTCCAAAAGAATATACTGTAGCGGCAGTTACCGTAAGCGGCACAAAATTTTTAGACAAAAACACTCTAATTAGTATTAGCGGATTAAGTATTGGTCAAGAAATTGTGGTCCCTGGTGAAAAAATTTCTAGAGCAATTAAAAATCTTTGGAAACAAGGATTGTTTTCTGATGTATCTATTCAAATTTCTAAGATTGAAGATGAAAAAATTTATTTAAACATTAATCTGAAAGAACATTCTAAATTATCAAAATTTAATTTTGAAGGTCAAATTAAAAAACACGATATTACAGAACTAAAAGATTTATTAAAATTGATGAGAGGAAAAGTTTTAACCGATAATCTTATCAATAATTCAATTTATAAAATTGAACAGTACTTTAAAGATAAGGGCTTTAATAACATTAAGGTAAACTACACTACAGAAGACGATAAATCGACATTAAATGCATCAACATTAACATTTAATATTGAAAAAGGAGAAAAAGTAAAAATAAAAGAAATAATAATTCATGGTAGAGAGTTAAGAAAAAATACGAACAAAACATTTTACAACCAATATATCTACATGAATTATGAGAAGAATACTTACGCACTCTCTGACTATACAATTAGCAAAGCAATGAAAGAAACTAAAACCAAAAAATGGTGGAGATTTTTTAAAGTTTCTAAATTTAATGAAGAAAATTTGGAAACAGATTTGCAAAATATTATTAGTAAATACAACGAAAAAGGATATCGAGACGCAAGAATACTAAAAGACACAAACTATCTTAACTCAGATAATACTCTTACAATTGAAGTTTGGGTACATGAGGGAAATCCTTTCACTTTCAGAAACATCAGTTTTGTGGGAAATACAAAGTATACAAATGAAGAATTACAAAAGATTCTTTCTATAGAAAGTGGGGATATCTTTGATAAATCTGTTTTAGATAGTAGAATTTATGGGAATCCAAATGGAACAGATATTAGTTCCTTATACTTAGATGATGGTTATCTTTTCTTTAATGCAACGCCTATAGAAACTGCAACAGAAAATAATGAAATTGACCTTGAAATTAGAATTTATGAAGGCCAACAAGCTAGAGTAAATAAAATAAACGTGAATGGAAACACAAAAACAAACGACCATGTTATAATGAGAGAGATTAGAACGAAACCTGGAGATTTGTTTAAAAGGTCTGATATCATTAGGACACAAAGAGAATTAGCTACTCTAGATTATTTTAATCCTGAAACACTAGGAAATATCGATATTCAACCTGACCCTGTTAGAAACACTGTAGATATTATCTATAATGTAGAGGAGAAATCTTCTGACAAGATACAGCTACAAGGAGGATGGGGAGCAGGAAGAGTTATTGGGACCTTAATGTTTGAGTTTAAGAATTTTTCAACACGAAACTTCTTTAAACCAAGATATTGGGACCCTCTTCCTTCAGGGGATGGACAGAGGTTAATTGTTTCCGCTTCTTCTAATGGAGTATATTATCAAAACTATAGAGTGTCCTTTATTGAACCATGGTTAGGAGGAAAAAAGCCTACATCTTTAAGTGTATCCTTATATAGAAATATATTTTCAAATGGACAAGAACAAGAAAATAGAGAATCTACACAAATATCTGGAGTTAATATTGGAATAGGAAAAAGATTACAAGTTCCTGATGACTTTTTTATATTTAGAAATTCTTTAGGATTTCAGCAATACAAGTTAGACAATTCTCAATCCTTCTTTAGTTTTACCGATGGGACTTCTAACGATATTAATTATAGTATAACCCTTGAGAGGGAATCTGTTGATCAGATTACATATCCTAGAAGAGGGTCTTTCTTTAGTTTAAATGTCAAAGCAACTCCGCCATATTCCTTATTTGATGATATCGATGACTATTCTAATATGTCTGATCAGGAAAGATATAAATTTATGGAATACTACAAATGGAATTTCAAATCAAAATGGTATTCTGCAATTACAGATAAATTAGTTTTAGCTACAAGAGCAGAAATGGGTTTCTTAGGTATGTATAACCAAGATATAGGAGCTGCTCCATTTGGAAGGTTTTACTTAGGAGGTGATGGAATGAGCGGAATGGGATATCAATTTGATGGAAGAGAATTAATTTCATTAAGGGGATATTCTAATAATTCTGTTTCTCCTCAAACAGGAGGTACAATATTTAATCGTTATAGTGCGGAACTTAGATATGCTATTAGTTTAAACCCCGCTTCTACAGTTTATGCACTTGGATTTTTAGAAGCCGGTAATGCGTGGGATAATTTTGATTACTTCAATCCATTTTCTGTAAAAAGATCTTTTGGACTTGGAGTTAGGATTACAATTCCAATGATGGGACTTATGGGGCTTGATTATGGCTGGGGATTAGATGATATACCTGGAAATCCCGATGCTAATATCGGACAATTCCACTTTTCTATAGGACAAAACTTTTAAAAAAATAAATTATGAAATTATTTAAAAAACTATTCTTTTTTACACTTCTACTTTTTACTTCATTTGGAACATATGCCCAAAAGTTTGCATATGTAGATTCAGATTATATTCTTACAAAAATCCCTGACTTTGTTCAGGCAGAAGAAAAAATAAATGACTTTACAGAACAATGGCAATCTGAAATTGAAGCTGCATATGCTGAAGTAGATCAAATGTATCGAGATTATCAATCTGAACAAGTTTTATTAACTAACGAGATGAAATTAAAAAGAGAAGAAGCTATTATTTCAAAAGAAAAATCTGTACAATCACTACAACAAAAATATTTCGGGAAAAATGGTGAGTTATATAAAAAGAGACAAGAACTGATAAAACCAATTCAAGATAGAATTTTTGATGCGGTCCAACAATTGGCGGCCAATAACAAATATTCTGTTATTTTTGACGCTTCAAGTGATTTAATCATGTTATATTCTAATCCTGACTTAGATAAAAGTGATAAGGTTTTAGAATTAATGGGATATTAATTAATAAATTAAACTTAAAAATAAATGAAAAAAATAGGATTATTAGCATTATTTGCATTGTTAAACTTTAGCACTTATGCTCAAAAATTTGGACACCTTAATGCTCAAGAGTTGATTTCTATCATGCCAGAAAGAGACAAAGCTGTAGAACAGTTGCAAGATTATGCAAAAGGATTAGAAAGTCAGTTAATGTCTATGCAAGCAGAATATCAATCTATGATTGAAGATTATCAAAACAATGAGGCTAGTTATGATGATCTTACAAAACAAGATAAGATTGCAGAAATCCAAGGATTAGAACAAAGAATAACTACATTTCAACAATCTGCTCAAAGTTCATTACAAAATAAAGAAATAGAACTTTTAAAACCTATTGAAGAAAAAGCACAAAATGCAATTAACATAGTTGCTGAAAAAGGAAAGTATACTTATATCTTAGACTCAAGTTCAGGAATTCTTTTATACTCAAAAGAAAGTGAAGATATACTAGATAAAGTAAAAAAAGAATTAGGACTTTAACACAAAATCCTAACATTTATAAAAAGCATCTTGAAGATGCTTTTTTTATATCTTTAACTCATGAAAAACTCGCCTATAGGTATTTTTGACTCAGGTATTGGTGGACTTACGGTGGCAAATGCTATAAAAAAGGTTCTACCAAATGAAAATATTATTTATTTCGGAGACACAGAACATCTTCCTTATGGAGAAAAATCTAAAGACTCTATACAGATTTTTAGTAGAAAAATAATTCGATTTTTGATTAAAAAGAATTGTAAAGTTATTGTAATTGCGTGTAACTCTGCATCTTCCGTTTCAGATAATAGTGTCTTAAACTACTCAGACAATAAGAAAGTGTTTAATGTAATTGACCCCGTTGTAAAAGAAGTTGTAAAAGTATGTGCTAATTATAACATTGGGGTTATCGGAACAAAAGCAACTATAAGGTCGGGAATCTATACAAATAAAATAAAAGAATTATGTAATAGTGCAAATGTAAGTTCTTTGACAACTCCTTTATTAGCTCCAATGATAGAAGAAGGATTTGTTAATGAAGAAATAAGTAAGAAAGTAATTTCAAACTATCTCTCAGACCCTATATTAAAGAATATTGATCATTTAATCTTAGCTTGTACACATTACCCATTAATTCAGAATGAAATAAATGAATATTATAAAGGGAAAGTAAATGTTATTGACTCCGCTAAGATTGTTGCTAATCATATTACAGAATACTTAAAAGTAGAAAATTTATTAAAGGAAACAAAAGTCATGGAGCATCATTTTTATGTTTCCAATTATACTGAATCTTTTGAAAAAAGTGCAAGATTCTTTTTTAAAGAAGAAGTAAAATTAGAAGAAGTTAATCTTCATCTATAAACCAAGAAGAATACAACACATAATTTTCTGAAATTCCAGAAATCAATCTATTAATCCTTTCCTCATCTAAATCTTTTACTTTGTTTGCGGGTACTCCAGCAAAAATAGTACCAGAATTCACAACAGTTCCCTCCAACACTACTGATCCTGCTGCTACAATAGAATTACTTTCAATAATTGCTCCATCCATAATAACAGACCCCATTCCAATCAATACATTATCTTTAATAGTACAGCCATGGACTATTGCGTTATGTCCAATAGAAACATTGTTTCCAATTATAGTTGAGGCCTTTTTATATGTACAATGTACAACTGCGCCATCCTGAATATTTACCTTATTACCTATTTCAATGGAATTTACATCTCCTCTAATAACTGTTTGGAACCATACACTACAGTTGTCTCCCATTTTAACATCTCCAACCACTGTAGCGTTTTCTGCCAAATAAATATTTTCTCCAAAAACTGGAAAGATTCCTTTTACCTCTTTTATTAGTGCCATAATAATATTGTTAGTATTTTTGCAAATGTAAAAAATAAGATTTATGAACTATAGTATATATGCAGAAAGCACTCCTAATCCAGAAGTGATGAAATTTGTTAGTAATCGTATGCTTGCAGATAAAAGCTTAGAAATATTAAATCCTTCTGAATCGAAAAAAATTCCTATTGCATACGAATTATTTAAACTTCCTTTTGTTAAGAGTATTTTTATTAGTTCAAACTTTGTTTCTATTACAAAAACTGAAGATGTAGAATGGCAAGATATTGCTCTTCAATTAAGGACTTATATTACGGATTTTCTAAATTCTATAGAGATTATTAATCACACTGAATCTATAACTACTACTATTAAAGAAAATTCTGAATCTGTAAAAGAAGTAAAAATAGAAGAAGAAACAGAATTTGAGGGATCAGAAAAAGAAATTGCTGATTTGTTGGATGAATATATAAGACCTGCTGTTGAGGGAGATGGAGGATCTATAACATTACATTCATTTAAAGATGGAATAGTTAGTGTAACCCTAAGTGGCGCATGTAATGGTTGTCCTTCCTCAACTGTAACTCTTAAACAAGGAATTGAAGGATTACTAAAACAAAAAATGGGAGACAAAATTGTAAAAGTAGTTGCAAGATAAAAAAAAAGGATCAGAAATCTGACCCTTTTTAATATACTTTATAAGAATTTTATGCGTGAAGCTTATCTTTTTTAGCAAGTAATTCTTCTTCTGTTTCAACATTATCTTCGTCTTGAATACAACAATCAACTGGACATACTGCAGCACATGCAGGTTCTTCATTAAACCCTTTACATTCTGTACATTTATCTGTCGCTATATAGAAGAACTCATCTGAAAAAGCTTCATGTTCATCATCATCTTGCATAGTTGTACCATCAGAAAACTTCCAGTTTTCTTCTGGTGCATAAATTGCATTGTTTGGACATTCTGGCTCACAAGCCTCACAATTAATACAATCATCTGTTATTTTAATTGCCATTTTTTAATTTTTATTTTACAAAAATATATATTTTTTTTTATGATTCAAAATTCAAAAATAATTTATTCTGATTCTAAATTGCGTACAAAAAAAATAGTAATCATAACATAAAGTACAATCAAGCTTTGTATTTTTGCAATCATTAAATTCTACCTATCCTAATAATGGACAATACTAAAGTAGTTGATTTAGAAAAAGTTGTAATTAAATTTGCTGGAGATTCTGGTGACGGAATGCAACTTACCGGGACTCAATTTACCGATACTTCTGCTTTATTAGGTAATGACCTAGCTACTTTTCCCGATTATCCCGCTGAAATTAGAGCTCCTCAGGGTACTGTTGCTGGTGTTTCTGGGTTTCAGATTCATATAGGTAGAATTGACATTAATACGCCTGGAGATATTGCTGATGTTTTAGTAGCGATGAATCCAGCTGCATTAAAAGCAAATAAAAGCTGGATAAAAAAAGGTGGCACAATAATTGTAAATATTGATTCTTTTACAAAAAAAGATTTTGCAAAAGCTGGATATGAAAACTCTCCTTTGGAAGACAGTTCTTTTGAAGGATTTAATATAATTGAAGCTCCTATAACAAAACTTACAAGAGAAACACTTAAAGACTCAGGCTTAGATGGTAAAAGTATTGGTAGAGCAAAAAATATGTTTGCTTTAGGGATAGTTTATTGGATGTTTAATAGACCCATGGAACAAACCGAAAACTTCCTAAAAAAGAAATTTGAAAAACGAGCAGATGTTGTAGAAGCAAATATAAAAGTTTTACATGCTGGCTATAATTTTGCCGATACTATTGAGGCTTTATCTTCTTCTTATACAGTTTTGTCTGCAAATTTGGAAAAAGGATCCTATAGAAACGTAATGGGAAACCAGGCAATTGCTTGGGGATTTCTCGCTGCATCTCAAAATGCTAATAAAGAATTATTTCTAGGTTCTTATCCAATAACACCAGCATCTGATATTCTACATGAGCTTGCAAAACATAAAAACCTTGGAGTTAAAACTTTTCAAGCAGAGGATGAGATTGCTGGTATTTGTTCTGCAATTGGAGCCAGTTTTGCCGGAAATCTAGGTATCACAACAACATCAGGTCCTGGTTTTGCATTAAAAGGAGAAGCTCTGGGGCTAGCAATAATGACAGAACTTCCTTTAGTTGTTGTAGATGTGCAAAGAGGAGGGCCGTCAACTGGACTACCTACAAAAACAGAACAATCTGATCTATTTCAAGCTCTATACGGAAGAAATGGAGAAAGTCCATCTGTAGTTTTAGCATGTTCAACTCCTGCAAATTGCTTTGACTGGTCATATATGGCGTCCAAAATTACATTAGAGTATAATACTCCTGTAGTGTTACTTTCTGATGGATATCTAGGTAACGGGGCTGAACCATGGAAAATAAAATATTGTTCTGATATGCCAGCTATTAAGCCCAATATTGCTAAAGAAGGGGAAGAATACCAACCATATCAAAGAGATAATAATACACTCTCTAGAAAAATAGCAATCCCCGGAACCAAAGGATTAGAACATAGAATTGGCGGATTAGAAAAGGAAGATATTACAGGAAATGTATCTTATGATCCTAAAAATCATGAGAATATGTGTTCTCTTAGAGCTGAAAAAATAAAAAGAATTTCAGATGCAATACCAAATCAGAAAATATTTGGAATGGAGGATGCGGAGTTACTAGTTGTTGGTTGGGGAGGAACTTATGGTTCCTTGTATTCTGCTGTAGATAATCTAATAAAAGAGGGGCAGAATATTGCTCTTTGTCAGTTTAATTACATTAATCCTTTACCAAAAAATACAGGAGATATATTAAAAAAATTTAAAAAGATTGTTGTATGCGAATTAAATTCTGGTCAGTTTGCAAATTATTTAAGAATGAATTTTCAGGGTATTGAATTTGAACAATACAACAAATTACAAGGACTTCCATTTACAACGATAGAATTAGAGTCTTATTTTAAAACTTTACTAGAAGAATAATATGGAAGATTTAACAAATAAAGATTTTTCAAGTAATCAAGAAGTAAGATGGTGTCCTGGATGTGGTGATTACGCAATATTAAGGTCCATGCAAAAAGCTCTTCCTCAATTGAAGAGAAAAAAAGAAGATTTTGTATTTATTTCGGGTATTGGATGTTCCTCTCGTTTCCCTTATTATATGGATACTTATGGTTTTCATTCCATTCATGGAAGAGCCCCTGCCTTTGCTACTGGAATGAAACTAGCAAATCCTAATCTAAGTGTATGGCAAATAACAGGAGATGGAGATGCTTTAGCTATTGGAGGGAATCATTTTATACATGCTTTAAGAAGAAATATTGATATTAATATTTTACTCTTTAATAATGAAATTTATGGATTAACAAAAGGACAGTTTTCTCCTACTTCTAAAAAAGGTATAAAAACAAAATCAAATCCTCATGGAACTACTGATGAACCGTTTTCTCCTTCCGATCTAGCTATTGGAGCTCAAGGATCTTTCTTCGCAAGAGTAGTAGATACTAATCCTAAGTTAATGCAAAAGATTTTTGTGGAAGCAGAAAGTCATAGAGGAACTTCCTTGATTGAAATATTACAAAACTGTGTTATTTTTAACGATAAAACATTTGCTCCTATTACAGCAAAAGAAGTGAAACATGAGTCTCAACTTATTTTAGAGCATGGTAAACCAATGCTTTTTGGTGCAGAATTGAATAAAGGAATAGTATTGAATGGATTTAAATTAGAAGTTGTAACAATTGGAGAAAATGGAATGACTGAAGATGATATTTTAGTGCATAATGCAAAAGAACAAGATCCTACCTTACATATGATGTTGGCACGAATGAGACCTCCAGAATTTCCTGCTGCACTTGGTATTATAAGAGCGGTAGACAGACCTACTTTTGATAGCGGTGTACTTTCTCAATTAGAATACGAAAAAGAGAATGCAGAGTTTAATTCAGTAGATGAGTTATTACAAAGTGGAGAAACGTGGCAGATTTAAAGAATTGTATTCCAAAAATAAGAACTAATCAACTAAAAAAACCTAAAAAATTAATTAGACTTTCTAAATATTAGATATAGTAAAAAACCAGCAATTAATGCAAGGAAGCCTTTCAACCAACCTAATTCACTAGATAATATTTCTGATTCCTGTAGCCAAGAGAGAACAGCAAACATAATCCCAAAGGATGAAATGAACAGCCAAATCTCTTTCTTTAAATTACTTTTCACAAAGCAAATTTAAAGAAATTTCTGGATAATACTGACATAATGAGATATTTCAAAATTTAAAATTTCTTGTTATATTTGTTAATAAAACACAATACACATATTTATAAAATGTCAGAAAATCTAGAAAGAAAAATAACAAAAGAAATGCTAAATGATTCATATACAGGAAAAGGCACATATATTTATGATAATGGAAATAAATATGTAGGAGAAATTAAGGATGGAGTCTTTGATGGAAAAGGTGTTTATACTATTGTTAATGGACCAGTTATAACAGGTGATTTTATCAACGGACTTGTAGAGGGTTATGCTGTGATGGATTTCCTAGACGGTGAGAAATATGAAGGACAATGGGTAAAGAACAAGAAAGAAGGTGAAGGAACTTATTCTTGGGCTAATGGAAATAAATATGTAGGTGAATGGAAGAATGGCCAGCAAAATGGTAAAGGAACTTTTACTTGGAAAAGTGGAGCAAAATATGTAGGAGAATATAAGGATGATGAAAGAAATGGTTTTGGAACCTATGTGTCTAGTTCTGGAAATAAATACGAAGGAGAATTTAAGAATGGTAACTTTAATGGTAAAGGAACTTATACTTGGACAGATGGAAATAAATATGAAGGAGATTGGGCAGATGATAAGCAAAATGGTAAAGGAACTTATACTTGGAAAAGTGGAGATAAATATGAAGGAGAATGGAAGAATAATCTACACAATGCTCAAGGGGTTTATACAGATGTAAAAAAAAATAAATACAGAAATATATCTAGTATATATTTAAAATCTATTGAATTAGCAAATAAAATATTAGAACATTCTAATATTAAAATAGACTACAATTTTAAATTAAATTTATTACAAGATTCAGATGTTGAAGTTGATTTATTAGAATCTATGAGTAAAGATAAAGAAAATTATAACAGTAGTATCTTACGTAAATCTATTGCTTTACACTCTAATACACCAGAATCAATAATTAGTAATCTTCTAGAAGATGATTATAGGTGGGTTCGTGAAGCAGCTGCGTCTCACTCTAAAATTAATAAACAGACTATACAGGAATTAATTAAAACCGGAGATCGTTATATACTCAAAGGCCTTTTAGTCAACCCTAATACTGATAAAAAAGATAAGGAAAAGATTAATGAATTAATATCAGATCAAAATACTTACCCTATAGAATATGATTCATATTCGATAAAGACTTATGGATATGGGATTATTGAAGATGTAGCGGGAAGTGTAGATATTGATTCTCTCGTCACAGCTATTATGTCTGGAGAAGATTCTTGGAGTTCCTATATATATTCTGATTTCTATAGTTATGATGATTGTCATCACAACTTTTTACCTACATCACTAGTAGATACTGTTGTATTTCCTGATGGTAGTGAAGAAACTATTCAAGTTGATGGAGAATATAATTATCCACTAGCAGAAATAGGGGAAGAGCATGTAGGAGATCCTAATGATCTGTTTTTTCATACTGCACAATCTTATGAAGAAGGTAATTGGGAGTACGAATCATTTGAGCTTGAGTATGAGTTTAAAGAAGAATATTTAAAAGCAATATATGAGGATGAAGCTTTTGAAGAGGGATTAATTAAATGTTATGAATATGAAAACCCTGAAAATGATGATTATATAGATAGTTTAGAAGGTAATTTTGTTGATGGAAGAGGATCTTCAGGTGTTGATATTGAACTATATGTGAATACAAAAGAAGGTGTAGTAGTTTGTGATGATTTATGTGATATTCGTAATGACATGCAAGAAGAGGGTAAGAATACAGAAGATGAAGATTCTGTGAAAGAGTTCATAAAACTAAGATATAATCTATCAATTGAATAATATAAAAATTTAAATTATGAGTCTAAAATTTAAAACTGATCAAGGAAAAACTTTTGTATCAAATTTTGATAAAGCTGCTATAGATTTTATAATGAATAGTAAATTATTATCTGGATCTGGAACTAACCGAAGCATGATTCCATTTCCGTTTACTGATAACGAAATACAAGAAATAGAAGTTTTTTTTTATGATAACATAAAAGACAATCATACTCTTATAAAACAAATAAAAGACTATCATCAACATTCTATAACAGGAAATTTTCCTTCAGATGAACTATATGAAAATATTGAAAAAATAAAAGATATATTTAATCGCTATTTAATTTTAAACTGGGAACTTTGTGAAGAATTATTTGGAGGAACAGGTGAAGTTATTAATTTAGAAGATGAAAGTGTTAATGCTGAAACTCTAGGATTATTTGAAGATACCGTTTTATTTTATTTCGCATACTTATCTAAATAAATTAAACAGATACTTTGTAATGATATTCAAATGTAAGGAGTAACGAAGTGTTATATAAAATACACTATAATCCTAAAAATCTTACTATATCACCACCCATTAAATGTTCTGAAGGATTTTCTAAACATTCTTTAACTCTTACTAAAAAACCAACCGACTCTCTACCATCAATTATTCTATGATCGTAAGAAAGAGCTACATACATAATTGGTCTAACTTCTACTTTTCCTTCAATCGCAATTGGACGTTCTACAATATTATGCATTCCTAAAATTGCCGATTGAGGGGGATTAATTATTGGAGTAGAAAGCATAGAACCAAATACACCTCCATTAGTAATAGTAAAAGTACCGCCCAACATTTCATTAATGGTGATCTTTCCATCTCTGGCTTTTACCGCCAACCTCTTTATTTCAGATTCTACTTCTTGGAAATTCATCAGTTCTGCATTTCTAACTACAGGAACCATCAATCCTTTTGGAGCGCTTACCGCAATTCCTATATCAACATAATTATGATGAATCACTTCATTACCATCAATCATTGCGTTAACATCCTTAAACTCTTGCAGAGCAGTAGTAACCGCTTTTGTAAAGAAAGACATAAATCCTAATCCAACTGCATATTTCTCTTTAAATTGGTCTTTATACTGCTTTCTGATTTCAAAAATAGCAGTCATATCTACTTCATTAAAAGTAGTAAGCATTGCCGTTTCATTTTTTACAGTAACCAGTCTACTTGCAATTTTTCTTCTTAAGGATGACATCTTCTTTCTAGAAGTTCCTCTTGGTCCATCTGTTGATATTCCATTTATTGCGTCTATAACATCACTCTTTGTAATTTTTCCCGCCTCACCAGTTCCTTTTACATCCTTTGTTGAAATATCGTGCTCACTAATTATAGCAGATGCTAATGGAGTTGCTTTTACTCCACCTAAATCTACAGTAGATTTTACAACTGATTTTGGAGCTTCAATAACTTCATCTTGATTTGATTTTACCTTAGACTCCCCTTTTATAGAGGTATCAATAATACATACCACATCACCAACGGCAACAGTTTCTCCATCTCCTACAACAATTTTAATAATTCCGCTTTCTTCAGCAGGTAATTCTAATGTTGCTTTATCAGAATCTATTTCTGCAATGGATTGATCTTTTTCTACATACTCTCCATCTTCCACTAACCATTCCGCAATCTCAACCTCAGATATTGATTCTCCCGGACTCGGTACTTTCATTTCTAATAACATGTCT